>PVBE010107795.1_pt1 | contig 134297 bp, 119 predicted proteins | sample 1631181 | NCBI WGS metagenome assembly PVBE01 (sample SAMN08397723, study PRJNA350692) | Marine metagenome, whole genome shotgun sequencing project. | isolation source: water | place: Pacific Ocean | collected 2012-04
AAATTCAGTTCGAAGGGGCGAGCGTTCTTCTTCGGTCTTCCGCCGGCTCTGGGCCGACCTTGCCGCGAAAGGGCTGAGTCGATCCTCAGCACTCTCAAGTCTAATTCGGACGACGGACAGATCCACAGCTTGCCAACCGAAAAGGGACTCGCATGCTCAAGGCGTGCGGCCAAGCTTTGCTTCAGCGTTGGCGATGATCTCCCGGGTCCGTTCGATCGTATCCGGGCTCACGCTGACACTGGTGATTCCCCACTCCACAAGCGCTTCAGTTAGCTCCGGATACACGCTTGGCGCCTGCCCACAAATTCCCACCGTGATGCCTCGCCGGTTTGCGACCTGGACCGCGGTCTGGATACCGCGCATCACGGCCTCGTTTCGCTCATCGAAAGAGTCCGCCAGCATCTCGCTGTCGCGGTCGATTCCAAGGATCAGCTGCGTCAGGTCGTTCGAGCCGATGGAGATACCATCGATTCCGATGTCGATGAACTTATCGAGAATAAGCACGTTGGACGGAACCTCGACCATCATCCAGAGCTTGAACGTGTCCCCGCGGACCAGCCCGTGCTCCGCCAGCAGTTGTTTGACGTCGCGCAGTTCGCGCGGCATTCGAACGAAGGGCACCATCACGAACAAGTTCGTGAACTCCCGCCGAACAGCTTTGATGGCATCGACTTCGAGTTTGAAAATGTCGGGCTCGCGGATGTATCGGCTGGCCCCGCGGTACCCGATCATTGGGTTCTCTTCACGGGGTTCGAAATCGGCGCCACCCCTGAGGTTCGCGTATTCATTGGTTTTGAAGTCAGTCAGCCGGTAGACGACCGGCCGTGGTACGAATGCCCGGCAGAACTCCCTTATGCCGTCGGCAAGGGCGCGCGTGTACTCCTCAGGTCTGCCCTCATCGACAAACATTCGTGGGTGAGTCCCGATCTGCGCGACGATGAACTCTGCCCGAAGAAGCCCGACCCCGTCCGCATGCCGCTCAGAGACGCGCTGGGCGAGCTCTGGTTCGGCGAGGTTCACGTAGAGCTTCGTCCTAGTTTTCAGGTCTGCTGCCTGGGCGTAACGCTCTTCCTCGCGCTTGGCCCAGGCCAGCCTCGCTTCGGCCCGGCCTTCGTGGACATTGCCGCGGCTTCCGTCGACGGTGATTTCGAGGTCGACCGGGAGTTTCTTCATCGCATCTGTGACTCCGACTACGCAAGGGATTCCGAGTTCTCGGCTGACGATCGCAGCATGACAGGTGCGGCCGCCCCGCTCGGTGACAATTGCGGCGGCCCGTTTCATCGCGGGCACGAAGTCCGGGGTGGTCATTGACGCAACCAGTACATCACCCTGCTTCACGATGTCGATCTCCGAGGGCGACTCGACCAGACGGACGCAGCCGATGCCCACTCCCGGGCTGGCGGGTTGTCCGGTCGCGAGTACTAGTGCTGTTTCTTCTTCGCCCTCATCGGCCGAGCTGCCCTCGCGGATCGTCGTAACCGGACGGGACTGTGTCAGGAAGTATTTGCCCGCTTCGTAGGCCCACTCAATGTCCTGCGGACTCCCATAGTGTTGCTCAACGTCGCGCGCAATTCGGGCGAGAGTCTTGATTCCCACGTCGTTCAACTTGGGCTCATCTCGAAGCTCCGAAGGCACATCGAACCAGGCATTGGCCCCCTCGTGGCCCCCATCATTTTCCTCGGAGCGGGCGATCATGCGATCTTGGTGTTGGTGCTCCTTGCGCTGAATCTGGAGAGATTCTTTGTCGACCAGGTACAAATCCGGCGAGATCTCGCCGGAAACGATACCCTCACCCAAACCGTAGACCGCTTCGATCGTGATCTTGCTCGGGTCAGAACTCACGGGCTCCACCGTGAACATCACGCCGGACTTTTCAGATTGCACCATTCGTTGGACCGGCACAGCAAGGCCGACTTTGAGATGGTCGTATCCCGCATCTTCACGGTAGAAGATAGCCCGCGCTTCGTAGAGCGAAGCCCAGCAGGCTTGCACTGCGCTTACCACGTTCTCTTGGCCGAGTACGTTCAGATACGTGCTCTGCTGGCCGGCGAAGCTCGCCTCGGGCAAGTCCTCGGCGGTTGCCGAACTACGCACTGCCACTAGCCCCTCGCCGAGCCTGACATATGCCTCCCGAATTTCGTCTGCAATATCCGCGGGCATCTCCGCCTCGAGGATGCGGTTCCTTATCTGTTCGGCTCGCGCCCTGAGCTGTTTGGAGTCATGCACGTTGAGCCCAAAGAGGTCCTTCTTGATGAGGGGCTCAAGCGCTCTCTCGTGGATGAAATGGAAATACGTGTCAGCGGTTACAACGAATCCCGGGGGAACCGGAATCTTGGCTCGGGTTAGTTCCCCCAAGTTGGCTCCCTTTCCCCCTACTAGCGGAATATCTTCTTTCCCGACATCCTCAAACCAGACCACAGAACTCGTTCTGGCTATCACGCGGAAACTACCTCCAGTGCCTTCGCCGCTACGCTCCACTGCCTGGCAGGGCATTATACCCGACGACCTGCGCACGGTCGGCTCGGTGTGGCGGCCGAAAATCGCGCGTTTCCGAACTCATTCCACGGTCACCGTTTTGGCGAGGTTTCTGGGTTGGTCGACGTCGCAATTGCGTTCGAGGGCAACGAAATAGGCGAGAAACTGTAGCGGCACGGCCGTCACGATCGGCTCGAACTCCGCCCGCACGGCCGGCACCTCAACGACGTCCTCGACGAGCGCTCGAATCTCCTTGTCGCCTTCGGTGGCGATCGCTATGAGAGGCCCTCCCCGGGCCAAAACCTGTTGGATGTTCGAAAGCATCTTGTCCCTGATCCCGTGGCGGGTTGCGATTGCGACTGTGGGAAAGGACGGTTCGATGAGGGAAATAGGGCCGTGTTTCATCTCGCCGGCTGCGTAGGCTTCTGCGTGGATATAAGACACCTCCTTCATCTTCAGCGCACCTTCCATCGCCGCTGGAAGCCCGAGTCCCCGGCCGAGGAAAAGCATGCCAGGAGCATCCGCCAGCCGGGTCGCGAGTGCTTTCAGCTGCTCAAGCTGTTCGAGCTGGCGGGCTACGAGAGCAGGAAGATGCAGCGAATCGTTGATGCTCTCTTCGAGCTGCCCGTCGTTCAGTACTCCGAGGCTGCTCCCAAGTCCAAGCCCCAGGGCGTACAGGGCAGCGATCGCGGACGTAAAGCATTTCGTGCTGGCGACACTCCGCTCGAGGCCAGCACGCATGTAGACGGTGCCATCGGCCACCCGAGTCGTCTGCGCTCCCTCAATGTTGCAGATCGTAACCAGCGTGGACCCAGCCGCCTTAGCAGCTGCCATCGCCTCCAGCACATCCACCGTCTCGCCCGATTGGCTCACACTCACCACAAGGGTCTCGGCCGGAATGACCTTCACCCGGTTGCGAAATTCGCTCGCGTTATCGACTTCGGTTGGAAGCCCGGTAAGCGTCTCGAAGTAGGACCGTCCAACCGCAGCCGCGTGAAAGCTGGTACCCATTCCGATCACAACGATTCGGCTGACCCGGTCTAGGGCCGGGAGCGCTCCTTCCAAGTCGGGAAGAACAGCAGCCAGAGGATCGACTGTCACCAGACTGTGAACGGTGTCGGTTAGAGATTGTGGCTGCTCGAGGATCTCCTTGAGCATGAAATGCGGATGGCCGCCTTTCAGTGCTCCCATGGGATCGATGGGAACGTCACGGATTTCGGGAAGCACGGGCCGACCGTCACGGTCGACTATCTGCACATCGGCGCTGGAGAGGGCGGCAAACTCGCCATCCATAAGAAACGCAACGCGACGCGTGTGCGGAATGATGGCTGCCAAGTCGCTGGCGACGAAGTGCTCGTCCTCCCCAAAACCGATCACAACACCGCCCGCATTGCCAATCTTGGCAGCGACGAGACTGCCGGAATCGGCCAGCGACATCGCGACGATCGCGTGTGACCCGGTCAGCCGGCCACAAACGGCCCGAAGGGCTTCGAGCGGATTCTTTGCTTCAGCCAACTGCCTCGCGAAGAGGTGCGCGATAACTTCGCTATCTGTGTCACTCGAAAAGGTGCAGCCGTCCCTCAGGAGCTCTTCGCGGAGCGCGGCGTAGTTCTCGACGATACCGTTATGAGCGATAGCGACCTGTCCGCCCTCGTCTTGGTGGGGGTGCGCGTTTTGATCGTTTGGGGCACCGTGAGTCGCCCAGCGCGTGTGGCCTATACCCGTGGTGCCGCCCGAAGCGGGAATGCCGGCCAGGGCCCCTTCAAGGCGCGCCAATTTGCCTTCTCGCTTGGTCACAAGAATTTCCGCCGGCGCCCCATCAATTACTGCCACGCCAGCTGAGTCGTAGCCGCGATACTCCAGTGCCCCGAGACCCTGGAGAAGGATTGGAATAGAAGGGCGGGGGCCGGTGTAGCCGACAATGCCGCACATGCTCACTCTCCTGTCTTTAGTACGCGAACGCATACTGAAGCGACCCGGCCCCGGCGGGTAGCTTCAGTGCAACACTGGGCAAACGGAAAGTGATCGAGGCCTCTGGCCTCGGCACGCGGCAGCGGGATTGTTAGCCGGTTGCCCGCGCTGGTTTGGACGCTGTCTTACGACTGTACTCGCCGGGGGGCCACCCGCCGAATGGTTCAATTCTGCCCCCACCTCGTCATCCGCAAATGCGGACCTGGCGCTTGATGTGAATACTCGATCCGCCGCCGGTCCTGTATTGGGTAGGGTCACCTCGCAGTCAAAGATAAGCCAGTGTTCACATCAGCCGGCCGCGCCGTCAAGCACGCCGCTAGGATTCTGACCTTGGTATCCCGGCTAGGCCGAGAAACTCGTCCTCCCATTCGAGGATTGTTCTTACGACCGCTTCGTCCAGCGGCGCAGGAGAGCTTGTGATCCCCCGTCGCTCGAGTTCCCGAGCGACTGCGGATGCGACCGCAGGCAGTGGTTCAGACTGAACTCCAATTGTCCGCTCCGCCTCGATCACGGCATCAACGATCTCACCAGCGAGAAAAACTCCCTCTTCCTGCAGCTGTTCCCACACCCACTCGGCGCACTCGGTTTGCAACTCACTCGTGAACCTTCCTGCCATAGCGTCCCTTCCAAATTCAAGCCGCCCAATCCAGGTCGCCCGTCCGTTCCTCAGGCTCCTCCTTCGCCAGCCGCCTACTCTACGACAATCCCCTCAAACAGCCTTCCGCCGGACGACGCCCTGAAAGTCGCTGGATGTCAGCCTCCCGGACGGACCCGGGCCCGAATATCTTTTAGACGCCTGACGTTCTCAGTGTCCGGACCGTTGCCCTCTAAGCCGGGAACCTCGAGCAGGAAGGTGGCCTCGGCGAAGGCAGCATGACCGATCACAGCGGTGAACCCTTCGATGCCGATGTGGCCGTCACCGATGTTCTCGTGGCGGTCGCGAACACCCCCTAACGGCGCCTTGCTGTCGTTCGCGTGGACTACTTCGAGGCGGGCCAAGCCGAGCTCTCGTTCAAACTCGCTCATCGCTTCAACCGTGCCGTCGCTGCTGGAGAGATCGTAGCCCATGGCCAAGGCGTGACAGGTGTCGAGGCAGACGCCGAGCCGTTCACTGTCGTCGACCGCCTCAATAATGGCGCCGAGCTCCGCGAATGTGGCTCCCACCCCTCCACCCTGACCGGCATTGTTTTCGAGAAGCAAAAGAGACTTGCCTTCCGCCCCGGCAATCACCTCCCCGATGGCCGCCGCAACCCCGCCTAGAGTAGCCTCGAACCCGGCTCCGAGATGGCTGCCGACGTGAAAAACAAGGCCCTCAATGCCGACGGCGTTGCAGACCCGCAGCGATTGCAACAGGCAACCAACGGACTTTTCGACGATTTCAGGGTTCCCACTCGCGAGGTTGACGAGGTACGGCGCATGCGCCCAGGTCGGAAGCCCGGTCTGCTCGGCGAGAGCTCTGAAGGCCGACACCTCCTGGACGGAGGGCTCAGGGCCCTTCCAGCGCCTGGGCGCAGAGAGGAAGAGCTGAATGGCCTCAGCACCGATTTTGGCCGCACGGTCGAAAACCTGTGAGATTCCTCCCGCGCTGGATACATGAGCTCCAATCTTCATCCGACCCCCGCCCGGCCTGTATGCCGGCAGTCGTTCTTCGCCGATTGATTATCCAACAACTTTCGCATCACTTTGCCGGAACGAAAGGCAATCAGATAATCAGTCCGGTGGTACCGAGGCATCAATGAGCAACCGATCAGGCTCCGCGTCTGACGACGAGCCGATCATTGGAATAGACCCCATCGAATCCATCCTCCGCGGTCCGGCTGAGCCCGAGGCAGTGGGGGACGATGAGATGGTCATCGGCGCACCGCCGCGGGATACGGTGGCACCAGCTTCGACACCCCCTGCTTCTTCTGAGATTGAGGAGGAGTCCGTCGAAGACGATGACTACGAGGACGAAGAGTACTTCGAACACGCCGCCTATTACGAAGGTGAGTCCCCGACCAGGCAACCGCTTTTCTACTTGTTCCTCTTGATTGCCGTCGTGGTCGGAGCATTGTTCGTGTTCCTGCTGATCGTCCTCACTCGAGGCGACGGAGATGAGACCGACCCGGTGTCGGTCGACCAGAAGCCCGATATTGAACTCAAAGTGGATGCCCCCGTCCAAGGAGACCGCGTTGAAATCGGTAGCGATGTCGAAGTGCTCGTCCGCGGGAGTGCAACTGAAGACCTGGTGCGCTTCGAGCTGTATCGCGAAGTCGAGGGCGACCCCGTGCTTGCGGATACAGTCAGCGTGTCGGAGCCGTCCCCGCAAGGTGTCTACTCGTCCACGCTCAAGATCCGTTTCGAGGACGTCGGCGAGTACTCTTTCTTCGTTCGAGTCGTAACAGAGTCCGGGGCGTTCCGGGACTCGGCTTCGGTTGGAGTGGTCGCGTACAAGAGGGTGATGGACGTCCAGGAGGCCGTAAAAGGACGCGCGATTGCCCTAGTGACTCTGAGAGCGGGCCCAGGTGACCAGTTCGCAGCGGCAGGTCGGCTCCAACCCGGTGACGAAGTGGACATACTGGGAAAGACGCGAGACTTAGAGTGGCTGCTCCTCGACCGGGGCACGGGCGTCTGGGTGAGACAGGCGGCGATCGAGGAGCTGGATTCACTGGCTCTTGTGCCGGTAAGCGAACCTACTCCGACACCGCTGCCTGCCACCAGCACGCCCGAGCCGAGCCCGACGGGAAGCGTCACGCCCACGCTTACGGCGACGCCCACCTTATCACCCAGTGCTCCGGACTTTATTCCCGCGAACGCCTCTCTCTTCGATGGCGGTGAAGTTATCCAGGTCACCATCGCAAACATCAGTCCAAACGCTTTCGCCGGGGCCCTGGTTGTGAGCGTCAGCGGGCTGTCCAGCGGTACCATCGAACTGGTGTTCAGCGTCGACATACCGGCGAACGGGACAGAGATGGTGGCGCTGCCACTAAGCACTGCGATCACAGAACCGACGACCGTGGAAGTTACCGTTGACCCTCAGAATGCCATCCCCGAAGCCAATGAAGACAACAACCGGGTTCAGTTCCAGGGCCTCGTTCCCCCGGAAATCGTTCCCGAGCTGACGATAACGGGCGTCGCAGTAGACAGCGAATTCGTGCGCGTGACGGTTATAAACAGGGGCGGTCCTCTACCCGAGTCGACCGTCTCCGTCCGCGTCACTGTGGGCCAGCAGTTCGCCGCCGAGGTGAGGGAGACTTCACTGGGAAGCGGCGAATCGCAGGAGTTCACCATCACCAATCCGGGCCCCGGAACGGCTCTGATTGAAATCCTAGTAGATGACCTCGTGGCCACATCGGTCGATGACATCGAGTTGCCGTAGGAGTTCAGGCGTAAACGCCGTAGGATAAACGACGTGGATGCAGTCGCCGAAATCAAGCGCAGACTGAACTTGCTCGAGTATGTCGGACGCAGCGTCGAGTTGACGCGGTCAGGCCACAATTACAAGGGCCGCTGTCCGTTCCACAACGAACGCACAGCATCCTTCTACGTGTTTCCGGAGAAGGCGAACTGGCGTTGCTTCGGGTCTTGCGGCGAAGGTGGCGACATCTTCAGTTTCGTACAGCGGCAGCAGTCACTGGACTTCCCCTCTGCGCTCAAGCAGCTGGCCCAGGAAGCCGATGTCCCGCTGACCCGAGAAGATCCCGGGCGCCGCTCTCGAAGGGAATCCCTGTCTCGGATGGTTTCAGCAGCCGTGGACTTCTATCAGGGTGTGCTTCGCGACCAGGACGGCGCAGCGGCACGCGAATACCTGGCTACGAAGCGTGGCCTGTCGGATGACACCATCGCTGAGTGGAAACTCGGCTGGGCACCCGACGACTGGCGGCAGCTGAGAGATCATCTCGGCGGTCGCGGCTTCGATAACTCGGACATGATCGCGGCCGGTCTCTTGGTCGAGCCGAGCGGCGAGGGCGGAAGAGAAGCGTACGACCGATTCCGGGGACGTGTGATAATTCCAATCACAGACGAGCGAGGTGTCTTCGTTGGTCTCGCCGGCAGGTCGTTACACGACGAGGAGCCCAAATACCTCAACTCACCCCAAACTGAGCTGTTCGACAAAGGACGCACTCTATTTGCGCTTGAACATGCCGAACCGGCCATACGGGAGTCGGGGACAGTAATCATCGTCGAGGGCTACATGGACGTGATCGGGCCCTGGCAGGCCGGGTTCCGCAACGTCGTCGCCACGATGGGAACCTCGCTCACGGAGCAGCACGTCGGCAGTATTCGAAGATTGGCCAGGCGCGCCGTTCTGGCGCTGGATCCCGATGCCGCTGGCCTCGCGGCCGCTGAGCGCGCCGGTGACCTGTTCCTCAGCCTTGCCTCTCCCGAGGCGATGGCCCGATCGGCACGTTCGGTGCACACAATGACGTCCGGTACGGATCTCGAACTCTGCGTCGCCGGGTTGCCCGCAGGGCAGGATCCCGATGACCTGGCGCGCTCCGACCCGGAGGCGTGGAAGACAGCAACGAGCCAGGCCCCTTCTTTTGCCGCCTTCGCGATTGACCGTCTGCTGAAGGACGAGCCCCTGGATTCGCTCGGTGAAAGGCGACGACTGATCGACCGAGTTCGCCCGGTCCTCCTTGCAGTTCGCGACCCGGTGGAACGTGCTCTCTACGTCCAACGTGTAGCCCGTCAAATGGGAGTGCGGGAAGGCGCAGTCCAAGAGACGTTGAAGGTGCGAGGTCAACCTTACTCACGGCCGTCGAAGGACCCGGATCCCAAGCGGGTGCCGACGGAGGAAGAAACCCTTCTCGCAATCCTCCTGCAGAATGACTCGCTTCGCCCCCGAATGCAGTCGTTTCCGCCCGACCTGTTCACAGAGTCGATCAACAGGGAGGTGTTTCTCCGCTGGCTTCGAGAGGTCGAAACTGATGAGACGGAAACGGAAGATCCGGTCGAGGGGCAAAAGGACTGGGTCAACCAGCTTCGAATCCCGCCTTTGAACAGCGCGCAGGCCAGGGAGGCGGCCCGCACCAAGGTCGGTGCGATCTTGCGAGAACGACTGATTCAGCGCCAGGCGGCCGTCGGCCAGGAAATCGCTGAGGCAGAGAAGGATCTGGGCGCCAAGGAAGTCGCATCTATTTCGCACGATGCCTGGATGGGGGCCATGCCCCCCGACGAGGTCGCGCCCCTGGCGGAGGCCGTGATCGAAGAGCTCGAGCTGGGAATCAGCATCCATCGGCCGGACCCGCCCGATCTCTAGAGTCCGCGGAGTCCTTCGATCAATCCGGGGCTGCCGGCCCTTTCGCGCCGGCGAACGCAAACCCCAGCGCCGCCAGTGCCGCCCTCAATGCCTCCGCCTCGCCTTCCTCGGCCGATCCATCCAGAACCCTGCGGGCTGAGACGTCTGCTAGATCGAACGCTCCGGGAGTGTCGAAGTCGTCGTCCAGGCGTTCTCCAATCACAGGTTGGAGCGGACGAGAGTCCCCACTCGCGCGTTCGACGGCGCTCTTGAGTCGACCAAATCGCTCCGTGAGGGCCTCGAGACTGCCCCGGTAGAAATCGGGGTCGCTGCGGTAGTGGTTGCTCAATAAGTAGAGCCGGAGATGGTCCGGTTCGAAGGTCTCCATGAGGTCCCTGGCAAGCACCAGATTCCCAAGCGACTTACTCATCTTCGTGCCGTCCAACTTGAGCATCCCGCAGTGGAGCCAGTAGCCGCAGAAAGGGATATCTCCGCTGGCACACTCGGCCTGGGCAATTTCATTCTCGTGATGCGGGTAGCAGAGGTCTCTCCCACCACCGTGAATGTCGATTTGTGTCCCCAAGTGAGTGACGGACATGGCGGTACACTCGATGCTCCAGCCAGGGCGTCCGGGACCCCATGGGCTGTCCCAGCTTGGCTCACCGGGCTCGGTGAGCTGCCACAGGAGAAAATCCAGATGGGCCCGCTTTTTATGGACGCGCTTCGATTCGGGGTTTTCCCGCTTGCCGAGTTCGTCGAGAGTCACCCCGTTCAACACACCGTAGCGCGGGAACGTGGACACCTCGAAAAATACATCTCCTTCGACAACGTAGGCATGACCCTGCTCGACCAGTTTCTTCGTCGTCTCAACAATTTGGGGAATGTGCTCCGTGGCGTAGGGGTACTCGGTCGGATAAAGCACGTTAAGGCGATCCATATCTGACCGGAAAATGCCGTCGTTTTCATCGCGGATTTCAGATATCGACCGCCCACCTTGGCTTTTCGAGACACGGATCATGTCGTCATCGATGTCGGTAACGTTCTGAACGTAGATCACCCGATAGCCGAGCTGCGTGAGATACCTGCGAAGAGCGTCGAACTGGATGAAGAGGAAAGCGTGGCCAAGATGGGTGACGTCGTAGGGGGTTATTCCGCAGACGTAGATTCGTGCTACCCCAGTCTCCAGCGTTTCAAACGGTCGTTTGGAATCCCCGAGTGTCGAGTACAGCTCGAATGTCACGCGCATCTCCGGCGAAAGGTGCCGTCCCAGCCTATCAGCGCTGATCTAGTGACGCACTCGGCGTAGCGGGTTTCGAGCCAGCTGCGAGTTTTCGGCAAACTGCCGGGATGCCGTTCGAATCTAAGGGAATCTCCTGTTGTTTGGCCCCCGTTTTGCCGATACGGTGTGGCGAGGTTGTCAGGCTGACATAAGGTTTAGTGATGATGCCGAAGTCCCCGCCTCGACCCGCACTTACCGTCTTCGTGGTGCTTCTGCTTGCCGCAGCCACAGTTGGCGCAACTACACTGCGCGAACCGTCGACGGCCAATGGTTTGGACGTCCCAGAGCACCCTATAGTACAGCGCGCCTGGAGAGATCTCGGATCCTATCAGGGACAGTGTTGGATATGGGTTCAGGAGGTGGTACGTGATGCCACTGGTCGAACAATGGGCTTCGGATACCGGGACGGCTTCTTCGAAGCAGGCGCATACGAGGTGCCAATAGCAGAGGCCGCACCTGGTGACGTCATTCAGCTGGCGGACGATCTAAACGCCGGGCCCGGCGTCGATTACTTCGGACTGCACACGGCAATCATCGTGAGCGTCGATGGCCCGGGCACTTTCACGGTCATTGATTCGAACTCGCAGTGGGATGGAATTGTCAGGACCCGGAGTCCATACGACCCGGCCGCATCGGCCGATCGGTACTCTTGGATTTCGTTCCACGTGTACCGGTTTCCTCTGGACCCGGGCCTCGAGCCTCCGCCTTCTCCGACCCCATTTCCGTTGCCAGACGGAGATTCAGCGAGGGTGGATGCGGACGGAGACTGCCTCAACCTCAGAAGCACACCGACCACGGTCGGAGGCCGCACCAACATCGTGGACTGCCTTGCTGACGGTTCGGAAATCGTCGCGCTGGGACCGATAGCCGACGCCGACGGCTACACCTGGCTGCAAGTTGCCACCCGCAGTGGGGTCGGCTGGGTAGCCAAGGAATTCGTGGCCGTTGAGCCGGGTGCGGATCCAGAAAGTCCCCCGGTCCCTGTAACAGAACCTCCCCTGGGTTTCAAGACCTTCGTGGGCCCGCTTTCTACGAGCTAAGCGATACGCCCCTTCTCGACTGGAGAGACCGGCTCGAATGCCCGCGCCCTCTTGCTTTATTAGGATAGGGGGGTACCCTATATCCATGACACCCGATCGGCGTCTCCAGGCCCTTCGCCGCCTTAAGATAATCTCGGGGCAGGTCCAGGCCCTCGAGCGGCAGATCGAAGACGACAAGTACTGCATGGATGTCCTGGATCTTTCACTATCAATACAGCGCGCCCTGCGCAGCCTCGACACCCTGGTGATCGAGGGCCATTTGCGCACTCACGTAGTCGAGCAAATGACAGGTGGCGAGCAGGATCGTGCTGTCTCAGAGCTAATGCGGCTGTATAAAGTTCAGGGACCGGCTTAGATCCTCCAATTTCGCGGATAAGGAGACAACCGATGGCCCGGGTAATCGAACTAAAAGTCACCGGCATGACGTGTGATCACTGCGTGAACGCCGTTACCGAGGCTCTCAAGGGCGTTGAAGGCGTCCAGGATGCGATGGTCAGCCTCGAGGACAACGCGGCGAAGGTATCCGGTGATGCGGTCGAAAGCCAGAAGCTCATCGACGCGATCGTCGAGGAAGGATACGAAGCATCAGTCACCGCCTGAGCGCGACCTCGGTTTAGTTCAGCCGGCGGCAGGACCGCAGGAATGGCAAACGCCGAATCCATCACCTTGGCCGTGCGGGGAATGACCTGCGCATCGTGCGTTCGTCGAGTCGAGCGAGTGCTGAGTCGTGTCGAAGGAGTCGAGGCAGCAAGCGTCAACCTGGCGTCGGAGACGGCTCGGGTCACTTTGGCGGCGCCGGTTGAACTCGAGGCCCTCGCGGCCGCGGTGTCAAAGGCCGGGTACGACGCCGAGGAAGCTACGCCTGAACTCGACTTGACGGAGGAGCACGAACGCACCGCGCGACAGTCTGTGGTCCTGCTTGTCATCGGGTCCGCCTTCGCAGTCCCCGCCATCGTAGTTTCGATGGCCATGGACATCGCAGATGTTCACGCAGTCGCTGGAAGCAGAGCAGCCACGGGCTGGACCGCGATGACCCTCGCCGGGGTCGTGCAAGCAGGCCTCGGCTGGCGCTTCTATCGCGGGAGCTTCAAGAGCCTTCGCCACCTGAATCCTAACATGGACGTTCTCGTCGCCCTGGGCACGTCGGTGGCTTTCGTCTACAGCGCCTGGGTGGTGATTGCCAACCGACACGAGCACATGTACTTCGACGTCAGCGCCGCAGTGCTGGTCTTCATCTCGATGGGTAAATATTTCGAGGAGACTGCGAAGCGCCGCGCCTCCTCTGCGATCAGGGTGCTGCTGAATCTGGCCGCAAAGGCCGCCATGGTAATTCGGGACGGGGTGGAGACCGAAGTCCCGGTTGAAGACGTGAGCGTCGGCGACACGGTTGTGATCCGGTCGGGGCAGCGCATACCCGTGGACGGCACTATCGAATCAGGGAGCGCAACCATCGACGAGTCGATGTTGACCGGCGAATCGATGCCGGTAGAGCGTGGTCCCGGCCAGCCGGTTATCGGGGGGACAATCATCCAAGATGGCTTTATTCACGCCCGCGCAACTGCGGTTGGGCAGGAGGCAGCCCTCTCTCGGATGGCCACACTAGTGGAGGAGGCGCAGGGGTCCAAAGCACCCGTCCAGCACCTGGTGGATCGGGTTGCGGCTATCTTCGTGCCGGCGGTGATGCTGATTGCCGCGGCGTCCTTCGTCACTTGGGCAGCCACCACCGGCAACGAACGTTCAGCAATGGTTGCCGCAGTTGCAGTCCTCGTGGTGGCTTGCCCCTGCGCGCTTGGATTAGCCACACCGACTGCGATCATGGTGGGCACGGGCATGGGTGCCGAGCGCGGCATCCTAATCCGGAACGCTGAAGTACTTGAACGATCGCGTGACCTCACGGCAGTGGTTCTCGACAAGACCGGAACTCTCACCGCCGGGCGCCCCCAGGTGAGCGACCTGGTGACTACCGGCACCGTGTCCAAAGCCGGCCTCCTGAAACTTGCCGCAGCCGCGGAGAGCGGCAGTGACCACCCTTTAAGTCGCGCCATCGTGGACGAGGCAGACGAAGCCGGACACGTGCTCCCGAAGATCGATGAATTCAAGTCTTTGGCCGGCCTAGGTGTGCAAGCTTCAGTCGAGGGACGTCGCGTAACTGTGGGGAATATGAGGCTGGCGAGCGGGAATGCCGGACCCTTCCCCACCCGGATACTCCGACAGGCGGAGCAGTTGGAAGACGCGGGCAGGTCCGTCATCTATGTCGTCGTGGATGGCCGCCTCGAAGGTATCGTCGGGATTTTCGACGATGTGAAGGCGAACGCAGCCAGGGCAGTCAAGTCGCTTAAGCGACGGGGTCTCCGGGTCATCATGGCCACCGGCGACAACGACCGTGCGGCTACGGCGGTGGCGAAGAGCGTCGGAATTGATGAGTACAGGGCCAGCGTGTTACCGGAGGACAAGCTCACATTGGTTCGGGAACTCCAAGAGGCCGGACATGCTGTAGGGATGGTCGGCGACGGTGTTAACGACGCGCCCAGCCTGGTCCAAGCGGACGTCGGCGTCGCGATGTCCACCGGAACTGACGTGGCGATGGAGGCCGGCGACATCGTACTTCTCCACGGCGATGTCTCGAAGGTTGCCGAGGCATTGACCCTGGGCAGGTCAACTCTGCGAACCATTCGCCAGAATCTCGTCTGGGCGTTCGGATACAACGTGCTTGCTCTCCCGCTGGCGGCCGCCGGCCTGCTAGACCCAATAATTGCCGGCGGTCTCATGGCCTTCAGTTCGCTCTCGGTGATGGCGAATAGCCTGCGTCTTCGCTCCAAGGGCCGCCGAATTGCAGAGTCGTCTGGCAACAGCTATCTCGGCCGCACCGAGTCCTTCATGCGCGCCAACCGCGGGCCGGCATTTGCGATGGCGGGCGCCATCGTCGTCCTTGTACTGCCCCTGATATTCTTCACAGGGATCGATCGAGAATGGTGGCTCGAGGCTCTGTCCGACCGCCAGTCCCAACAAGAGGTTCGTTGACCCAGGCCCGGGCCCGCGCAACACCGACCTCGAAGGGTTCAAGCGAGTCGGCCTGCGCGAGTCTTGTTTTGTCCATGCCAGACACAGTTACGCCGAAATGCAGACCCCGGCGCAATGGTTGACGGGACCACACGAGGGAAAGGTTGCTGCGCTCAAGCCTGGCCCCTTGCTAGGATCATCCTGTGAAGGGTTCAGCGAGCAGAACCGTGAAGGTCGGGTCGGCAACCATCGGGGGCGGAGTACCTGTGGTCGTCCAGTCCATGTGCGCAACGCGGACGCAGGATGTAGCGGCGACCGCAGAGCAAGCGCGGATGCTCCACGCAGCCGGAGCAGGGGTCGTGCGTGTTGCGGTAGATAGTGCCAAGGACGTTGCCGCTCTGGCGGAAGTTCGGGCCCGGGTGCCGGAGGCAAATCTCGCGGTCGATCTCCAGGAGAGTTACCGGCTTGCTACTCGAGTTGCGCCCCTCGTAAACAAGATCCGCTACAACCCCGGCCACCTTTATCACCACGACCGGGAGAAGAGCGCGCGCGCGAAGGCGGAATTCATCGCGAGTGCGGCGGACCGATACGATTGTGCGATAAGAATCGGTGTCAATTGCGGCTCGGTGGACCCAGCCTCACAGGAGCGTTTCGCAGGGGCAGACCCTCCGCATCTCGAGGGTGTGACGGCGATGGTCGAAAGCGCGCTCGAGCACGCCGGCTATCTCGACAAGGCAGGCTTCGAACGCTACGTCGTTTCTCTCAAGGACAGCGATCCTGTCAAGGTAATCGAGGGAAACAAGCGATTTGCAGCCGCCCGTCCTGACGTCCCCCTCCACCTCGGAGTTACGGAGGCCGGAATGCTGCCGGACGGTGCGATCAAGACCAGGGTAGCGTTTGAACAACTGCTATCGGCGGGCGTTGGAGACACAGTCAGGGTATCGCTCACGGTTCCTTTCGAGGAGAAGTGGCGAGAAATAGAGATAGGCAACCAGATCCTCGAAGACATCGACGAAGGGCGTTTCCGTTCAGTCCCGAGAGGCTTTGGAACTAGCCTGAACATCATCAGCTGCCCGAGCTGCAGCAGGGTCGAAAACGACACGTTCGTCCATCTGGCTTTCAAAGTTCGCGAGATGACAGAGTACGCCAAATCTCATGACATCACGATTGCAGTGATGGGTTGTCGCGTGAACGGGCCGGGTGAAACTGACGACGCAGATCTAGGGCTGTGGTGCGCCCCGACATTCGTGAATCTGAAGCGTGGCAAAGAGGAACTCGGGGCTTTTTCCTATGACGAGGTCCTCGTTCGACTCCGGTTGGAACTGGATGACATAATCAATGCTCGTCAAGACGCCTAGCGCTTGTGTGGTGGAGACGCGGGGGAGTCGAACCCCCGGTCCAGTGAGGTTTGGCTCCGGATTGTCCTACAGGCTTTCCCACCGATGAGGTTCTCGCACCGCGTCTTGGATGGTGGTCCTCAAAACGTGGATGCCAGCCGATAAGTCTTTCGCGCCCCGTATCGGCGTCAGGTGCGCGGCATCCCGGCATTGCGTCGCCTCACCGTGACCCACCGGGCCGAGGCCCTCGGGAGACGTCGCCGCTTAATTAAGCGGCGAGTGCAAGTTGGCGATTGCCAGCTATGTTTTGGCCGCCTGATTAACGAGGGTGACAGCCAACCTCGGCCTGCTATCCGGCTACCTTCTCCTCCTGTCGAATCCTTTCGTCCCCACAGTACATAATGGCCGTGAATCTGCTCCCCGGCCGTTAGAACAACTGTGCGGATCAATGGTACCATAACCCTTCTGGGTAGCGGCTCAGGCATCCCTGCGCAAGGCCCGGGCGACCTGCCGCTCCGCGTCTCGTTCAGCGATTCGAGTCCGCTTATCGTGGTGCCGCCGCCCCCTGCAAAGTCCCAGTTCAAGTTTGGCCATCCCCCGTTTCCAATAAATGGCCAGGGGGATCAATGTAAGGCCCTGGGCACCAACGGCTTCGGCGATTCGAGAGATCTCCGTCTTATGGAGCAAGAGCTTTCGGTCCCTGATCGGGTCGTGCGAGGCATAGCCGGCATTCGCGTAGGGAGCGATATGACAATCCTCAAGCCAGACCTCGCCGTTGCGAACGTGCGCGTAGGCGCCCTGGATCTGAACCCGGTGCTCGCGAATCGATTTGATTTCGGTTCCGGTGAGAACGATACCGGCTTCAAAGCGCTCCAGGATTTCGTAGTCGTACCGAGCTCGACGATTAACTGCGATCTGACCTCTTGGCATGGGAACTTCAGCCTACCACCGGTGCAGCGAAGGAGACCGGCTCACTCAAGAGATAGCGATCCCCACGGCCAGCAAGATTCCAAAAGCCAGGTGGAATCGCGCCGTGCCCTTGAGCGCGTTGTTTAAGACCCCGCCAGTTGAGCCGCCAAGAATCGCCCGCAGCGGCGGAACAGCGAACGGCAACGAAGCCAACGTGAGGAGCACCCAGGCCCCGCCGTCCGAAAAGACCCAAGTGGCGAGAGCCGACACATAAGCGACTCCCACAAGCACGACGAACCATGTCCGCGTGGCACCGTTCCCCATCAGAACCGCCAAGGTCGTCTTGCCCGTTTCTCGGTCCGTCGGGATGTCGCGGAGATTGTTCACAACAAGAATAGCGGTGACTGTACAGCCCATCGGCACGGCTGCGTACCAAGCCAGGGAAACAAGCTCCTCCGCCTGCACGAAGTAGGTTCCCACCACGGCAACGATTCCGAAAAACACGAATGTGAAGAGATCGCCAAGCGCATGGTAGCCGAACGGCCAGGGCCCCCCCGTGTAGGCGAGCGCAGCAGCGATACTCGCGAGACCAATAGCCACGACCGCCCAGCCGGCCACTGCCGTCAAATACACACCGATTACAATCGAAATCGCAATCATGACGGCGAGGCCCGCGAATACCTGCCTTTCGGACAGGACTCCCGACTGGGTGGCTCTCGGCGGTCCCACACGCTCGGCGGTATCCGCTCCCTTCTTGAAATCGAACACGTCGTTCGCGAGGTTCGCCACGACCTGGAGACAGACAGCACCTGCGAGCGCAGCCACCGCCGGTCCCGCGGTGAATTCGTCCGCAGCGATCGCCACGCCTGTGCCGACTATGACTGGCGCTACCGCGGCCGGAAGGGTCGGCAGCCGGACTGCCAGCCTCCACGAGCCAACGGCTCCAGTAGATGTCATCGTTTTATAGCCGTGACGGCCTGGACAGCGCCGAGCATGTGCTGCCTCTTGGTACCGCCCTCGAATCCTGCCTCTCTAAGCATGTCCGCCAGCTCCGATGAATCCGGCAAGTAGACAGCGGACTCCGGGAGGTAATGATAGGCATGCCGGTCTGAAGAGAGGAGGCCACCCAGCAGCGGCACCAAACGGTTGAAATAGACCGAATGCGCGGCCCTGACGGCGAAATTCCCCGGCCGATCAACCTCGAGGAGGCCCAGCCTTCCTCTGCATCGCAGCACCCGGGACACCTCGGCGAAAGCGGGGGGCAGAGCCACGAAATTGCGGAGAGCGAAGCCCGAAACAACCACAGTCACGCATCCGTCGGCCAAGGGCAACCGGAGCGCATCCGCCCGGACGACGTCCGCTGCAGGACAGCGGGCCGAGGCAAGCCGGAGCATTGGGGCGGAGAAGTCGAGTCCTACGACTTCGGCGCCCAGGCGAATTGCCATCTCGGAGAAGTCTCCCGTGCCGCAGGCGAGGTCGAGGACCGTGTCACCCGGGCCTACGCCTAGCTTGCCGAGGAGCCGTCGTCGCCAGCGCTGGTCGGAACCACCCGTCATTACCCGGTTGACGCGGTCATAGCTCGGAGCGATCCGATCGAACATGGCCCGAACTGCTGCAGCTTTCTGGTCCTCTTCTGGTAACGACGACGGCACGGCCGGAATTCTCCCACGTGTGACGGTACACGTAATCACTCTGATTCGCGGTCGGCAAGAACTAGCGCAGCCGGGCCGAGACGCTACTGCTGGGAGCGAAGCTCGTCGATGGCGGCAAACATCTGAAGGTCGCCCTGCTCGACGTATTCGTCAAACGTCATCTCAACCAGGATATCGGGAACCACGCCAAGCCCCTCGATCTGCTCACCGCCGGGGGCCAGCCAGCGACCGACCGACAAGTAGAGAGCTCCGCACCCATCCGGGTCGCCACACCCCGTAAGCGGCTGGATCTGATTCACGGTGCCCTTCCCGAAGCTCCGGGTGCCCACGATCGTCGCGCGGCCGTTGTCGCGCAGGGCCGCCGCCAAGACTTCAGAACCACTCGCGCTCGACTGGTCCTGGAGAACCACAATGGGAATGTCGGGAACCGTCGACCCCTTTCGGGCGACATGGGTCGTACGGCTGCCTGCGGCGTCCACCTCGATGAGGATCGTGCCGGAGTCGAGGAACTCGTCTGCCGCCTGGACTGTCGCACTGAGAAGACCTCCGGGATTCCCTCGCAGATCAACGATCAAACCGGAGAAGCCGCCTGCCTCGACAGCAGCCATGACCTCTCGCAGTTCATTCACCGTATTTTCGTGAAACTGGGCAATGTTGATGTACGCCAGATCGGTAACGATCTCGGCATTGCTATCGACGAGGTCGGCTCCGCTCTCACCAGGGATGATCTCAAAATTGGGTTCCGTGAACACGCTTTCGATCTGGATCTCGCCACGCGTGATGATGACCGTTTCGATCACTCCATCGGTGTGCTGAACCGTGAGGGTCACAGGCGTCCCGCGGAGGCCCCGAATTCGCTGCACTGCTTCCTGGTCCGTCCACCCCTCGGTCGATTCCCCGTCCACCTCGAGAATGATGTCGCCAGCACGGATCCCGGACTGCTCGGCCGGGGAATCACGGAATGGGGCCACTATTTCCACGACGCCATTCCGGTCGGTCACGCTGGCCCCTATCCCATCGTAAGTGGCATTTAGATCGAGAACGCCCGCGAGAAGGTCGTCCTCGGAGATGTACGACGTGTGCGGATCGTTCAGCGTGTTGATCACCCCCGCGATGGCCCCCTCGCGGAGCACGTCGGGGTTGATCGACTCGCGATCGACATAACGAGATTCGATGAGATCGATTATCTCTTCAAGAAGAGTACCGCCAATAGGGTCGGCCTCACTGACGGCCTCATTAGCTGCCCCACCATCGACGACCGTCTGAATCACCTCGTCGTCGGATCGCAGATCGGAAGTAACATAACCGACGCCAAATGCGAGGCTCAGCAGGGCAACGAGGAGGAACGCAAACACTCCCCAGCGCACGAACTGCTCACTGGAGCTCATTCGCGGGACTTCCCGCACTTCCTGCGTAAGTTCTGTCATTTCGTACCGGACCTATCGTTGGACCATCTGCAGTTTACCGGCGGCCTGAATTCCGCAGCAACGCTCGAAGATAACGGCATATTTACATGGGTGTAGCTGCTGGCGGAGGGGCGGAGAAGAAGGCCGAACTTCCCTGACCCACGAGGACAAGCGGTTGGCCGCGCTCTCCGGACGACCAGAGTGCGTGGCCGCCTTCGGGGTCGCCGAATGAGTCGGAAACTCCATCGCCCCCGAGCCGACCGCAGAACACAAGGCCGCGGCCTCTTGGCTCCCACCAGGGGTGGGAACCGTTGTATTGATCGAAGAATCCGAGGCTGAGTCGGCTCACAGTCGAAGGGAAGAATGCCTCCGTGGCGCCCAGAAAACGTCCCTCGGGATCGACGATGCGCACTGCATACCGGCCGTCTCCAGCCTGCGTCGGGTGGACAACCGCGAGCCGGTCACTCGCTGGGGACCAAGCAAAGGCGATTAGCGGTCCTCCACTGAGCTTCTTAGGCGGCAAATTTGGGCTATCGGACAGCGAGTAGAGACCGCTAAAGGAACCGTCACCGGTTCCTCCCTCAACCGCAACCGTCAGTTCACGGGTGCCCGGTCGAAAAGCCAGAGCCACTCCGCCCCCGAAACGCCGCAGCGCCCGCGAAACCCCGTCCTCATACACGTGGATCTCCGTGCCTTCGTTACTGAGCTTCCCCCAGGCAAGGAGGGCGCCATCGTGACTCCAGGCGGGGACACGAAAGCCAGCGGCCTCCCGCGTCACGACGATCGCCTCGCCGCCATCAGGTGGTGCCAGGGAGAGATCTTCCCCTGTATGGACGGCGAGTACAGAGCCCCCGGGGCTCCAGACGTGAAACGTCGGCCCCCCAACCGTAACCTGGGTGGGGGCGGTACCGGCTCTGGGAGTCCATGCGTAAAGCACGAGCTGCTGCCCATCATTGGCAACGAATGAAGCGTGCACGCCCGATGGCGCCCAGGTGGCGTAGAAAGGCAGACCCGGCGCGACAACCCCCTCGCGCTCGCTACCGGGAACGAGACTTCGCTCACCGCTGGCAGCAACATATTCAAGGTGGGCCCTGCTGCCGTCTCCGGCGGCAAACGCCGAAAGGAGGAGTTGCCCGTCGGCGCTCGCGGCAACCGCCAGCGCGTTCTCATGCCGTTGTTGGAGCATCCAGATGCTCTGATCCCCATCGTCCGTCGCATAGACGGCGACCTGCGAATCGCGCTCGACAACGAACAGTGGGCCCGTCATGGAAGCATCGCCTCTACGCCAAGGGACCTGATACCCGCTGTTTGGGTGACAGTTCTGAACTTCGCACTATATATGTTATGTAGCAACAGAACATGGCTTTGATGGCGTATTTGCACCGGAGTCTGGTGTCTCTGGCAGCAGGAAACTACCACATCTCCTGTCTATCTGCGGGATGCTTCTGTGGCAACGCAAGCACCTCATACGTTGGATATACGACGGAAGACGAACACGTTCAGCGCGCCGAACCGGAGCTTTCAAACCAGGGGGCTGCAGCATTCATCAGCTGTCCGTTGAGGAGCAGGATGCCCTCGTCGTCTGCTATATTCCCGCCCCCGGGTCTCGGAGACTAGCCCGCATCATGCGCACACTTTGCAACGCCTGAGGTCAATTCTCACGCCAATGGCAGCGTAATCACCCAGCCCCGAGCACTTTCCCCTCAATTCCTGTACGAGTCTGCCGATCATCTTGGTAACGATGCGACGGACAGGCCCCAAGAGACCCTCGGCCGGCCATGTCGGTGCCCGTTAATGAGGGGAGAGGTACAGGCGATGCTTGAGTCTGCTTCTGCGCAAGAATTAACAATCGCACTGGTAATCCACACAAGGGATTACCAAGCTGGCGACGTCCTCGTTGCACTGGCCAAGAATGGATGCACAGCCACCGAGCGTCCGCACGATCGCGAGACTGCACACCTCATCGAGGCACTATCCCCAGAGGTAGTTGTATTGGCAGTTGACCCGTCCCGGTCAGAAGACGTCGAACTGATCAACACGATGGCCCATGCCGGCTTCTCAGCAGTTATCGTCATCACTCCTCAAGATGATCCTGTCGCCTACTCGTCTGCCCTCGTCGCCGGCGCCGATCTCTGTCTCCGCGATTCTGATGGCCTCGAAGTCGTCACAGCCCAGCTGTCTGCTGTTCTCCGCCGAATACGGCCGGCCTCCGAGCCCGTCGTCAGCGAAAACGAATCCTTCATCGTGGTAAGAGACCTCTCACTGGACTTCGCCCGCTGTCAAGCTGTTCGCGCCGGGGTCACTCTTCCTCTAACGCCCACAGAGTTCAAGATTCTCGCTCACCTGGCCCGCAATGCAGGTCACGTGATGAGCCCGGTCACGATCCTCCGCGCGGTCCAAGAATACACCTACACGGAGCGCGAGGCGCAGGAGATCGTCAAGGTCTATATCCGGCGAATCCGGCGCAAGGTTGAGCACGACCCGTCGAATCCGACTTACGTTGTGAACGTTCGGGGATTCGGCTACATGCTTGAGCACAAGGCGCGAGACCCCGGCAGCAGCAACGCCGCCGCTTAACAACCACGCCGCTTCCGGCGGACTCTATCGCCCACCCAATACGCCTGTCGGTCGTACAAACGAGATTTTTCCATATCTTTACCGGTTTCTTAACCAGAGTTTCGAGGTCCGGGGAGTACTTTACAGCGGAGGAATACTGTTCCTCGGAGGGCCATTATGAGGGTTCTCGTGGTGGAAGATGAAGAGCCGATCGCCTCGGCCATTGAACGCGGACTGATCAAGCTCGGCTACGCGGTCGACGTAGCGATCGACGGAGCGGAAGCGCTCGACAAGGCAACCGTCAACAACTACGACGTCATTTGCCTGGACCTCAACCTACCCAAAGTCGATGGGGTCGAAGTCTGTCGGCGCCTGCGGGAAGACCGGTTCGGCGGCGCCATCATCATGCTGACGGCCCGCAGCTCAATCCGAGAGCGGGTTGAAGGGTTAGACCAGGGCGCTGACGACTACCTCGTAAAACCATTTGCGTTCAGCGAACTCGCGGCCAGGATCCGCGCCATCACGCGCAGAAATGGGACCCTTCGCGAGCCCGTCGTCAGTACACGAGGTCTCGAGCTTGATCCCAACGCCAACCGAGTGCGGCGAGAGGACAAGGAGATTCACCTGACACCTAAGGAGTTCTCTCTCCTCTACTACCTCGCTCGAAACGAAGGCCGGGCAGTCCCCCAGGAAGAGCTCCTCGAGCGAATCTGGGACGAACACGCCAACCCGTTCACCCAAACCGTGAAAGTGCACATGAACAACCTTCGTAGGAAGCTCAACGAGGGGTTCGGAGAGCAACTTATTGAGACCATCAGGGGGAAGGGCTACGTCCTCTAGGCTTCGCTGGCCAGCTACTGTCCGGACGGTTCGATTCCGTCTCACTCTCTGGTACTCGAGTGTCCTCCTCGTCTTCGGCCTCGCGTTTGTTCTCGCGCTCAACATCGCAGCACGAATGGACCCTCCCCGCGTCTTCGTCGTCCAAGGAGTGGAACTTCGCGAGACCGAGTTCGAAGCGCGTCGCCAACCTGGTGGAGCATTGAGTCCTCTTCCGCCATCCAGCGCACTAACACCGGCACTGATTGTCCAGCAAGCTGAAGACCAAATCTACGAGGAGAACCTCGACCGACTGCGGCGCTGGTCCCTGATCGCGGTGGCTGGCCTAGTTTTCGCTTCCGCCACCGGAGGTTATATCGTGTCAGGTGTCCTCCTGCGACCGGTTCGCGACATCACCAGGGCGGCCTCCGAGATCGGCGCCACAAACCTCAGTCGCCGTATCAACCACCAAGGCGTCGAAGACGAAATGAAGGAACTCGCAGATACCTTCGACTCCATGATTGGACGCCTTGAACAGGCCTTCCTTAGCCAGCAGCGTTTTGTTCAGGACGCATCGCACGAGCTGAGAACTCCTCTGGCTGCCATCCGGACCAACATCGAAGTGGCTGAGATGGAACCCGATGCCAGCATCGACGACTACCACGAGATTGTCGGCCTGGTGAAGGGACAGACCGACCGACTCGCCCGCCTCGCCGATGACCTCCAAATGCTCACCGGCGAGGGCGGTCAGCCGGAACTCGAGACCTTCGAACTCGAGCCGATGGCAAAGGAAGTCTTTCGTCAATTGGCAGCACTCGCGGCCCGGAACCGGGTACAAGTCACAGTGGACATACCGCCCGGATGCACTGTGACAGCGAGTCCCGATTGGCTGTTCCGCTGCATCACGAACCTGGTCGACAACGCGGTCAAATACTCCGAGGAAGGCTCTTCGGTCCTGGTTTCAACCGAAACCGACAAGAGGCTCATTTCGATCATTGTGACTGACAACGGCCCCGGTATCCCGGCGGACGCGCTTCCACACGTTTTCGACCGCTTCTACCGAGTCGACAAGGGACGTTCCCGGAGAGAGGGTGGCAGCGGTCTGGGGCTCGCGATCGTGAAAGAGCTGGCTGAGAAGATGGGCGGCAGCACCGGTGCCTCGTCGACCCTGGGTGAGGGTGCAACATTCAGCATTACTCTTCCGCGGCACTCATCCGGCGAAGTTCGTCAAGCCGATGACAAGCCAAACTTCGCGACTCGCTGAACGCAGCGCAGCCCTCAGTGGAGGTGTGACGGGCACACACCCGGGTTTCAGGTAAGCTCCCCAACTAGGCTATTTGGCCTCCATGTGCCTCAATTGGTGCTGAGACTTAGGAGATCCCAGTGGCAAATCTTCTGGACCGGGTCGGCTCGGCCGGGGACCTTCGCAAACTGAGCGACCCGGAGCTCGAGCAACTGTGCGAAGAGATTCGTACTTTCCTGGTCGACACTGTGGATTGCATCGGTGGCGGTGGACATCTTGCCTCCAACCTTGGGGTTGTGGAACTGACCATTGCGCTTCACAGGCGTTTTGAGTCTCCCCGAGACAAGATCCTCTGGGACGTGAGCCACCAAGCCTACGTTCACAAGATCCTCACGGGCCGCAAGAATCAGATGGGCACCATCCGCCAGTACGGAGGGCTCTCCGGCTTCGCCGACCGCACGGAAAGCGCACATGACGCATTCGGAGCCGGACATGCGGGGACGGCCGTCTCCGCTGCCACCGGGATGGCAGTCGCACGGGATCTCAAGGGCGAGCACTTTCGCGTTGCGGCGGTGGTCGGGGATGGTGCGATGACCGCCGGTATGGCCCTTGAGGGCATGAATCATGCCGGACATCTGGGAACGAACTTCCTTGTTGTCCTGAACGACAACGCTATGTCGATCTCTCCTAACGTCGGGGCACTGAGTCGAAACCTCAACAAGCTCCGTGTTGATCCCCTTTACCGGAACGCGAAGAGGGAGTTGGGAAACCTAGTGGAACACATGCCCCTGGGGCACCAGATGTGGCGGGGCGCCAAGAGGGTCAAACGAGGCATGCGCGAACTCGTTGTCCCGGCAAGTTTCTGGGAGCAGTTCGGATTCGAATACTACGGGCCCATCGACGGTCACGACCTCCAGGCCTTGGACGACGTACTCGCATCGATAGACAAAGTCCACGAGAAGCCGGTCCTCCTCCATGTGCTCACAGAGAAGGGCCATGGCGTGCCCGAAGCAGCCGCTGACCCCGTGAAAAGCCATAGCGGCACCTACTGGCTAGAAAAGCCACCCGTGCCGGACGCACCTCGCCGAAGTCCTACCTATAGCGAGGTCTTCGCCAACATTGTCGACGAGGTTATGGAGGCGGATTCCGAGGTGGTCGCCGTTACGGCTGCAATGCTGGAAGGGACGGGCCTGGCACCTGTCCATGGCAAGCACCCGACCCGTGTATTCGACGTGGGGATTGCAGAGCAGCATGCAGTTACGTTTGCCGCTGGCCTCGCGACACAGGGTCTGAAGCCGATCGCGGCTATTTATTCCACGTTCCTTCAGCGGGGCTTCGATTCCGTTGTTCACGATGTCGTCCTCCAGGGCCTACCCGTGGTCTTCGCTCTTGACCGGGCAGGGTTCGTTGGTGACGACGGCAAGACTCACCAGGGGTTCCTCGACATCAGCTACCTGCGGTGTCTCCCCGGAATGGTCGTCTGCGCCCCGCGCAACGAGCAGGAGCTGAGGGACCTTATCTATACGGGGGTGAAACACGACACGCCCTTTGCGGTCCGCTTCCCCCGCGGTCCGGGGCCCGGGGCGCCAACCGACAGGCCACCCAAGCTGGTGCCGATCGGCAGGGGTGAAGTGCTCCGCGATGGGAGCGACGTCACCCTTATCAGCCTCGGGGCAAGCGTCGTCGAATGCCTTGAGGCCGCAGAGCTCCTGTCGACAGCGGGTATCGATGCAGCGGTTGCCGACGGCCGGTTCGCAAAACCCCTGGACGAAGAGTTAGTCCTCAGGCTTGCCGACCAGACGGGCGCCGTCGTCACTGCCGAGGAGAATGTTGGCGCGGGCGGTTTCGGGGAAGCAGTTCTCGAATTGCTATCCAAGCATGGACTCGCCCACTGCCATCTGCTCTCTCTGGCGATGCCCGACGAAATAGTCGATCACGGCCCGCAGACCACAATGCGCAAGATTCACGACCTAGATGCTGAGGGCATCGCAAGGCGCGTGCGCGAGGCTATGCAGGACGGTGCCTCGGAACAGCGCCCTTCGAAGCCGGTCGCGATGCCAGCTCCTGCTGACTGAATTTCCTGTGCGCCACTTTCGGGGAGACTTCTGGGCATGACCGGTTCGCTCGACCTAGATGAGAATCGTTCGTCGCTCCTCGAGGGCGCATTGGAGGGAGGGGCCGCCGTGACAGAACCCGCTGAGTTCCGTCATGCTATCCGTTATGTACTGGGGTGGGAAGACCAACAGGGCCGGCGAAGTTCTCAGCGAGGAAAGCGAGTGCGACCGGCTCTTTGTCTCGCCATCTGCGAGCTCGTAGGGGGACGCATCGAGGATGCTCTGCCGGCCGCTGTGGCAGTGGAGTTTATCCACAACTTCTCGCTGGTCCACGACGAAATCCAGGACCAAGACTCGGAACGGCACGGGAAGCCGACCGCTTGGAAGCGATTTGGCTCCGCACAGGCAATCAATGTCGGGGACGCGCTCTACTCAATTGGTACCGGCTCTCTTTCAGAGGGCTCCGCCCCGCCGGAGCTGAGACTTCGCTGCGCCGGCATTCTGAGCGCGGCGGTAGGGGCCATGGTGACAGGTCAGTGGCGCGATCTTTCATTCGAGCGTCAACAAAGTATCAGCGAAGCCGATTACTTCGCCATGGTGACCGGAAAAACCGGTGCCTTGATGGGCGCGGCCGCCGAGATGGGAGCGGTCCTGGGTGGGGCCGACCCGTCCAGTTCAGCCGCACTCGCCCAGTGGGCAAGACGAATCGGCGTCGCCTTTCAGGTCCAGGACGACTATCTCGGGATCTGGGGAGACCCGGACGTGACAGGGAAGTCGAACACTGGGGACATCGCCCGCAGAAAGAAGTCGCTCCCTATCGTCTTTGCGCTGAGCGACGCGAGCTCCCGGGAGATAATTCTTGCCGAGTACGCGCGGCCCCAGGACCAAGAACCGGATGCTTCTGCGGTTCTCGGGGCACTGGCTTCCTGTGGCGCCGAAGTTCGCACCAGAGAGACCGACGACCGCTGGGCAGACGACGCAGAGAAAGAACTACGGGAGGTGGGTTTCGATGCGACCGTTTGCGAGCATCTCGCTTCGATTGGGGCTACACTCGCCCACCGAAGGCGATAGTCTCAGCCCACCCCTATATTTCAACTCAGGGAACGGAGTGTCGTAACCCAGATGGTCAGCGAGGGTTAGGCCCAGGTAGTGAGCGGCAGGGCTGTCTCGCCCATAAGGTAGCGGTCTATTCCGATGGCCGCGCTGCGAGCCTCCGCGATAGCCCAGACAATCAACGATTGACCCCGACACATGTCGCCCGCGGTGAACACCCCGGGCACGTTGGTCATCTTGTTTTCATCACAGCGAACGTTGCCCTGCCCGTCGAGTTCAATCCCCAGCTCGTCTAGAAGTCCACCCCGCTCGGGCCCTAGAAATCCCATCGCGAGGAACAGCAGATCAACCTCCTCTTCGAACTCTGTCCCGGGGACCTCCTTCATCACCTGGCGATCTCCCTCCTGGACAAACTCAACTCTCACAGCGTGAAGCTTCTCCAAGCGTCCATCCCGCCCGCTGAGACTCTTGGTGAGGATAGAGTAGTCGCGAACTCCGCCCTCCTCGTGAGCAGTGGCTGTCCGGTAGATATTGGGATAGGTTGGCCACGGCTGACCCGGCTCGCGTGCGTCCGGCGGTTTCGGAAGCAGCTCGTACTGGAGGACTTCGGTCGCGCTCTGGCGAAGTGCTGTACCAAGACAGTCAGCGCCTGTGTCACCGCCGCCAAGGATGATGACCCGCTTGCCGTGAGCGTCGATAGGGTCCGACTCGGGGACCTGACGACTCGCGATTCTTCTGTTCTGCAGCGGCAGGTACTCCATCGCAAGATAGACGCCCTCAAGATCCCTCCCCGGCACATCAAGGTCTCGCGCCTGCGTGGCGCCACCGGCAAGACAGACCACATCGAACTCGCTTGTTAGATCGACCCCCGTTATGTCGAACCCTACGTTGACGCCCGTTCGAAACGTGACACCTTCCGCCTCCATCTGAGCAATTCGCCGATCGATATGGAACTTCCGCATCTTGAAATCTGGAATCCCATAGCGGAGCAGTCCTCCAATCTGATCGGCCCGTTCGAATACAGTCACCGTATGTCCGCACCGGGCAAGCTGCTGGCCGCAGGCAAGGCCCGCTGGTCCGGAACCGATCACGGCCACGGCCTTCCCGGTTCTGGTAGACGGCGGCTCAGGCTTTATCCAACCCTGCTGCCAGGCGTGATCGATGATCGACACTTCCACCTGTTTGACCGTGACCGGATCGCTGTTGATACCAAGAACGCAGGCCGCCTCACAAAGTGCAGGGCACAGCCGACCAGTGAATTCGGGAAAGTTGTTTGTCGCGTGGAGCCGGTCAACCGCGTCTCGCCAATTGTCCCTGTAGACCATGTCATTCCAGTCAGGAATGAGATTTCCGAGCGGACATCCGGAATGACAAAATGGAATGCCGCAATCCATGCACCTGGCGGCCTGCTGCTTCAACTGCTCAGCGGCAAAGTCATCGTAGACCTCCAGCCAGTCATGGATTCGCTCATCTACAGCACGGCGCGTGGGGAGCGCTCGATCGAATTCGAGAAACCCCGTCGTCTTAGCCACGGGCGCCCTCCATCAGTTCGGGAGGCGCGCCCTCCGCTTCAGCCCGCGCCATTTCTTCGAGCACACGCCGATAGTCCCGAGGCATGATCTTCACGAACTCCGCGCCTACAGACGGCCAGCGCTGGAGAAGCTTTTCCGCAACAGGGCTCCTAGTATATTCCAAATGCCTCACAATCAACCTGTGAACCAGCTCCAAATCCTCTTCCTCAACGAGCTCTTCAAGGGCCACCATTTCCTGGTTAGCGAGACTTTCGAACTCATCCAAAGGATCCCACACAAACGCGACGCCGCCACTCATTCCGGCTCCGAAGTTGCGGCCGGTAGGCCCGATCACCACAACTCTTCCGCCGGTCATGTACTCGCACCCGTGATCCCCGACGCCTTCCACAACCGCCAATGCCCCGCTGTTGCGAACGCAGAATCGCTCTCCGGCAAGACCTCTGACAAACGCTGAACCACCCGTGGCCCCATAGAGGGCGACATTACCAATTGCGATGTTTTCTTCGGCTGCGAAAGTGGAAACAACCGGTGGGTAGACGATGAGTTTCCCGCCGGAGAGACCTTTGCCGAAGTAGTCGTTCGAGTCACCCTCCAACTCGAGAGTCAGTCCCGAGGGAACGAAAGCGCCGAAGCTCTGACCCGCAGAGCCTTCGAACTTGATGTGGATAGTGTCGTCAGGGAGACCTGCGAATCCGTATCGCCGCGAGATTTCGCTTCCTGTGATGGTGCCGACCGTTCGCTTGGTGTTATCGATCGGGATCTCGATAAGAATCTGCTCGCCGGATTCAATTGCGCCCGAGACCTGCGGCAGAATCGTTTGGTCCAGGGCCTTGTCAATGCCATGGTCCTGGTCAATGACTCGCCTCGTCGGCACACCCGGCCCGGCCTCTGGGCGATAGAGAATTGCTGAAAGATCAAGGCCTTGCGCTTTCCAGTGATTTGCGGCGTTCCGCATGTCAATACAGTCGCTGCGACCGATCATTTCGTCTACCGAACGGAAGCCCAGCTCCGCCATGTACTCACGAATCTCTTGGGCAATAAACTCGAAGAATCTGACGACATGGTCGACTCTCCCGGTGAACTTCTCTCGGAGATGCGGATTCTGAGTGGCAACTCCAACAGGGCAAGTGTCCAAGTGGCAAACCCGCATCATCACGCAACCCATGACCACAAGTGGGGCTGTCGCGAAGCCATACTCCTCGGCCCCCAGCAACGCAGCAACGACGACATCGCGACCTGTCTTCATCTGGCCGTCGACCTGAACGATGATGCGGTCCCGCAGTTTCTGGTTTACGAGCACCTGGTGCGTCTCTGCTAGTCCGAGCTCCCATGGCACTCCAGCGTGTTTGAGAGAACTCAGCGGACTGGCTCCGGTTCCGCCATCAAAACCGCTGATCAGAACTACGTCCGACTTCGCCTTCGCTACGCCGGCAGCGACCGTGCCTACTCCAACCTCGGCAACGAGCTTCACGCTGATCCTGGCCCTGGTGTTGGCATTCTTCAGGTCGTGAATTAGTTGAGCTAGGTCCTCGATGGAGTAGATATCGTGATGGGGCGGCGGGCTGATGAGACCAACTCCTGGCGTTGAATGCCTGACCTCGGCGATCCACGGGTAAACCTTGTGCCCGGGCAACTGGCCACCCTCGCCAGGCTTGGCGCCCTGCGCCATCTTGATTTGGAGCTCGTCCGAATTCACCAGATATTCGCTGGTCACTCCGAACCGACCGGACGCAACCTGCTTGATGCTGCTCCTGCGCCGGTCCCCGTTGGGGTCGGGCTTGAACCTCCGATTGTCCTCACCACCCTCACCCGTGTTGCTTCGCCCGCCAATACGGTTCATCGCGATAGCCAGAGTCTCGTGAGCCTCGGCGCTGATTGATCCGAATGACATCGCGCCCGTTGCAAAGCGCTTGAAGATCTCCTCGGCAGGCTCGACTTCTTCAATTGGAACCGCCGGGCCTCCCGGTCTGAGTTTGAAGAGGCCGCGGAGCGTCGAAAGCTTGCCAGACTGGTCGTCCACGCCCTTGGTGTACTCGCGGAAGATGTCCCCGCGTCCCATCCGGGTCGCCTGCTGAAGCTTGAAGACTGTGTCCGGGTTAAACAGGTGACGTTCGCCATCACGACGCCACTGGTACTGGCCACCCCACTCGAGTTCTCTCAGCCCGCCCTCGCGCTCGGGGTAAGCTCGCCGGTGATGGACGAGGGTCTCCTCGGCAAGCTCCTCCAGGCCGATTCCTCCAACACGGGAGGCCGTCTTGGGAAAGTACTCGTTGATCACCTCTTCGCCGATGCCGATCGCCTCGAATATTTGCGCGCCCCGATAGCTCTGCACGGTCGAGATACCCATCTTGGACATCACCTTGACGACCCCCTTCTTGCCCGCGCGGAGGTATCGATCGATGGCGTCCGGCCCGCCGATATCGGGCATGAGTCGGCCGAGCGCATTCAGACTGACAACGGTGTCCAGAGCGAGGTAGGGATTGATCGCGCCTGCGCCATAACCGATCAGGAGCGCGAAGTGATGCACTTCTCGGGCTTCGCCGGTCTCGATTACCAGTCCAACTTTCGTCCTGGTTTTCTGGCGCACAAGGTGATGGTGCAGACCCGCTGTGGCTAGAAGCATTGGAATCGGCGCGTTGTGCCGATCTACTCCGCGGTCGCTGAGCACCAGGATGTTAGCTCCCTCTTCGATCACACGGTCCGCCTGGGCAAGAAGCTGGTCCATAGCGGCCTTTAGTCCCGGTGGCCCGGATTCGGCTGGAAAGTGCGCGTGAAGCAAGGCCGACATCAGCAGGCCGCTTCGTTGGCCCTTGACTCGGGCAGTCGCCGCGTTGTCCAGAAACGGAGTCTCGAGGCGAAGTATCTGAAGGTCGTCCGGAGGGGCCGCATCGAGGAGGTTGCCCTCCCCGCCGACCAGCGTCTTGACCGACGTAACCAGTTCCTCCCGGATCGCATCAAGCGGTGGATTGGTTACCTGGGCGAACAGCTGCTTGAAGTAGTTATACAGCGGCTGCGGACGGTCCGAGAGGACCGCCAGCGGAACGTCGTTGCCCATGGAACCGATCGCCTCTTCGGCGCGCTCGGTCATCGGCCCGATGACATACTTTATGTCTTCTTGCGAGTACCCGAAAACAATCTGCTGCTCGACCAGGTCATCGTCTAAGGGCGGTTCCGGATTCGGCGCCGGAGGCAGATCGTCCAGGTCGACCAAGTGCTCCTCAATCCAGCGCCCGTAGTCGTGGGCAGATGTGTAGCGGGACTTCAGCTCGTCGTCTGCAATGATTCGCCCCTCATCCAGGTTTACGAGGAACATTCGCCCGGGCTGCAGCCTGCCCTTGGTCAGGACACGCTCCGGCTTGAGTGGAAGCACACCAACTTCGGAGGCCATGATTACCAGGTCGTCCTCGGTCACGTAATAGCGGGATGGCCGCAACCCGTTCCGATCAAGAACAGCGCCGATGGTGCGGCCGTCCGTAAAGGCAATCGAAGCCGGTCCGTCCCACGGTTCCATCACGCTGCTGTGATATTCGTAAAATGCCTTTTTCTCGGCGCTCATCGAGGTGTGAGCCTGCCAAGCCTCGGGGATGAGCATCATCACCGCGTGTTCAATCGGCCGCCCGGACAGAGTGAGCAACTCAAGGGCGTTGTCGAAGCAGGCCGTATCACTACCTCGATCGTCAATGACCGGGATGATCTTGCCAGGTGATTCGAAGTGAGGGGATTCGAACAGGGCCTCGCGGGCGTTCATCCAGTTAACATTGCCGCGGAGCGTGTTGATTTCGCCGTTGTGCGCGATCATCCGGTAGGGATGGGCGAGCCTCCAGCTGGGAAAGGTGTTCGTGCTGAAGCGCGAGTGGAACATCGCCAGGGCACTCACCATGCGCGGATCCGACAGGTCCGGGTAATAAGAGCGAAGCTGTGGCGCTGTGAGCATCCCTTTGTAAACCAGGAGCTTGCAGGAGAGGCTCGGGAAGTAATACTCGCGCCCCTCGGAGCCCACCTGGCTCTCGATCTCTTGTTCAAACCGTTTGCGAATCACGTAGAGGATCCGCTCAAAGGATTCTTCGTCTGGAACGTCGGCGGCCCTCCCGATGAAAACCTGCTCCATGCGCGGCTCGCCTGACAGCGCGGTCGCACCCACGCCGTTGTTGTTGGTTGGTACCGGCCTCCAGCCGAGGAGGTGCTGTCCTTCTTCGGCCACTATCGAAGCGAGCAGGTTCTTCGCCAACGGCATGCCCTCGTTATAACGAGGAGTGAACAGAACACCAGAACCATAGTGACCTGAAGGCGGTAAACGCAGGCCAAATTCAGCACACTCGTGGCGCAGAAACTCGTCCGGCATCTGGAGCGTCATACCGGCACCATCACCTGTGTTCTCTTCGCAGCCACAGGCTCCGCGGTGAGCCAAGTTCTCCAGGGCGGTAAGGCCATCTTGGATGATTTGATGAGACCGTTCGCCCTTCAGGTGCACGATGAAACCAACACCACACGAGTCGTGCTCGTGCGTCGAGTCATAAAGTCCGGTGCGGATGTTCTCCCCCATGGTGGAAGCCCTAGAACCTTTCGCACCCCGGCTGTTTACGGGATTAAAGCTATTCTCCACGCTTGTCTTGCGCGTTTGTGAAAGATTTCCCAAGCACGGTGGGGGGCTTTCTGTTAAGGGAGGAGTATAACGGCAGCGTCAAGTCCCCGGGGTTTGCTAACTTTCGGGTCCGAGACTCTGATACAACGCATTGTTTTGAGCTATCTCCGAGGCAGCGCCTCCGGACCCCTAGAAGCGCTGGGACTAGTGGACATCCGACCTGAAGCCGTCCGCAATTGAGGCTGTCGTCCGACCGTGCCAGCGAGAAAGAGCAATTTGAGCGAAGACCGTTACCGAGACGAATCGAACATCGAGAGTGTAATGAGCAGACGCGCACACACGGTCGGGCCTGCTGTTTGGACAGCCGCATAGCCTGACAAACGTCCTGACACTTCGTTCGCCGGGTGGCGGCTTCTTCCTATGGCTTTCGCTTCCTGACCGGCTGCCTGCCATGGAAGTGCAGGCAGCCGCCTACAAACGAGGCGTGGTGGTGGGAGGGGCACAATGTACTTTGCCGACGGCTGGGTGACGCAATGGCAGAGGTTGCCGGTCGTTCCGCGCCCAAATAGCGGACCGGCACCTCTTTCCTTCACCTTCGCGTGGCTGCATGGCAGAGTAAACTTCACCTGATTTCAAACCTCAGAGGTTCGTATGCCTTTTGACCAGCGCCACAAGAGTCGGGGCCTTGTTGATGGCCCCGACAGGGCAGCCGCACGTTCCTACTACAAGTCCGTTGGATTCAGCTCCGACGACCTTCGCAAGCCGCTCGTGATGGTGGCGCACGAATGGATCGGGACGATGCCCTGCAATTACAACCAGCGCGAGTTGGCCCAACACGTCATGGCCGGGATCCGAGCCGCAGAAGGCACGCCGATGGAGGTGAACACGATTTCCATCAGCGACGGAATATCGATGGGGACGGAAGGCATGAAGGCCTCTCTGATCAGTCGCGAAATAGTCGCTGACTCCGTCGAACTTTGCGGTGTTGGTTACTCGTTCGATGCAGCAGTCGTACTGGTCGGCTGCGACAAGACTATTCCGGGTGCCGCGATGGCACTCGCCCGGCTGAACATCCCATCGCTGATCCTCTACTCAGGCTCCATTGCGCCCGGCAACTTCAGGGGCAGGGACGTCACAATCCAGGATGTGTTTGAAGGCGTTGGCCAGCACGCCGCTGGAAGCATCACCGACGCCGACCTCGAAGAGCTTGAAAACGTTGCCTGCCCGGGCGCCGGTGCCTGCGGCGCCCAATATACGGCCAACACGATGGCCACCGTCATGGAATTTATCGGTCTCTCACCGATGGGAAGTGCAACGGTAGGGGCAACGGACGGCGGTAAGAAGCAGGTCGCCTTCAAGGCCGGCGAGCTCGTGATGGACTGCCTTATGAGAGGACAACGACCGCGTGAGATTCTCACTCGCAAGGCCTTCGAAAACGGCATTATCTGCGCAGCCTCGACCGGCGGCTCGACCAACGTGGTCCTTCATCTGCTCGCCCTCGCCAGGGAAACTGGCATCCCGTTGACGATTGATGATTTCGACGAGATCAGTGAGCGGACCCCGCTTATCGGTGACATGAGGCCAGGCGGACGGTATGTCGCTCTGGACATGGACAGAGCGGGCGGAACGCCGCTCTTGGCTCAGCGCCTCCTCGAAGCCGGAAAACTCCACGGAGAAGTTGAAACCGTAACCGGAAAGACCATCTCGGCGGAGGCCGCGTCGGCCGTCGAAACGCCGGGCCAGGACGTGATCCTCCCGGTCGACAAGGCCCTGAAGGAGACGGGAGGACTCGTCATCCTCAAAGGCAATCTCGCCCCCGACGGCTGCGTTGTGAAGGTCGCCGGACATGAACGGCTCCTGCACTCGGGTCCCGCAAGGGTGTTCAATCGCGAAGAGGACGCTTTCGCGGCCGTCTCCAGCGGCTCGATTAACGAAGGTGACGTTGTCGTGATTCGCTACGAAGGCCCCCGAGGCGGTCCGGGCATGCGCGAAATGCTCGGAGTGACCGCCGCGCTTGTCGGCACCGGTCTAGGCGAATCGGTGGCACTCCTCACCGACGGCCGCTTCAGCGGCGCGACCCGCGGCCTGATGGCTGGGCACGTCGCTCCCGAGGCCGCGGTGGGGGGTCCGATCGCAGCGCTGAGGGAGGGAGACACGATCACATTCGATATCAACGGCCGCACACTCGGCGTCGATCTCAGCGAATCCGAACTGGATGCCAGACTCCGGGATTGGTCGGCGCCGGATCCGCGCTACACTCAGGGAGTGTTCGCGAAATACGCCCGACTCGTATCGAGTGCGGCTGAAGGTGCGGTGACTGGCTAGCCATGGCGACCAGCGCCAAGGCCAGTGCAAGTCGACCGAAACTACCGTTCGATTTGCAGAGCAGCGAGCGCGTTCTTCGCCTGTGTCGGCGTCACGGCATGTACTTCTACCCAAAGCTAACACTGCAGATATTTCTCGGGCTGATTCTGCCGGCGGCAGTGCTGGTTATCGTCGAAAGAACCGCCGGCCTCGATGACCTCACAGGCCGAATCGTTCTCGTCATTGCCGTTCTCTGGTTCGCCTACTGGGCCGTTCGTGCTTACTTCATCTGGTACCGCTATCACAACGACCTCTGGGTCGTTACGGACCAGCGGGTGGTCGACTCGATCAAGCGGCACTGGTTTCACCACCGAATGGCTTCCGCCGACCTGGTAGACGTCGAAGACATGTCCGTATTTAGGGAGGGACTGCTCCCCACTATCTTCAACTTCGGCGACGTTCGCTGCCAGACCGCCGGCCAGGTCGCCAACTTTGTCCTCGCCGGCATTCCGAAGCCAGCCGAGGTATTGGGTCTCGTCGATGCCGCACGGGATACCGCCAGACGGGACCTGCGCAGAACAACGGGCGATTAAAATGAAGGGCCTGTACCAGCTCGCAGCCCTTCTCCTGGCCCCCTTCGCTTTCCTTCCGACCGTCGTTTTCCCGGGCCCGCAGCCAGCCTACGGTACAATCCCGGCCCCGGCCGACGAGCCAGTTAAGCGACCGAACACCGGAGAGCCCACCACCTGGAATGCATGGGCGATGTCGATCGCGAGGGATGCAGAGCCCGCGCAGGCGTGGCTGTCCCAGTCCAGCGCCTACCAGGGTGGCGCCGTCCTGCTCATAGTGTCGGGCGCCACCTCGGCCAACGTGTCCTTCCTTGGAGCTTCGATAGATCTCGAACCGGTTGCCGGTAGCCTCCGGGCCTACCTCGGGGTAGGAACCCTCGTCTCTCCCGGTGCGGAGGCAATGACCGTAGAGGTTATCGACCGCACCGGAGCCCCGGAGACCTTCAACCTTGAGGTCACGGTCCTCGAAACCAACTGGACCGTCGACTTCATCGTTCTCCCGCCGGGAGTTGGCTCGGGTCTCACTCCTGAGATCGTCCAGGCCGAATCAGACAGGCTCGCGGCAATCTACTCGGGTGCAACCCCTCCAGCCTGGACCGGAACCTGGCAATGGCCGGTTGCCAACGACACGCGAATTACGGGCTACTTCGGCGAGCAGCGGTCCTTCAACGGCGGCACACCAACTGGCCACCACGGCGGAACGGACTTCGGCTCGGGCTTTTTGGATCCCATCTGGCCAACCAACGGTGGGACAGTCGTTCTCGCCGAAGAACTCGCGGTGCGGGGGAACACTGTCATCGTCGACCACGGTGGTGGGATCTTCACCGGCCACTCACATCTCGAATCGGTCGCCGTTGCCGTTGGGCAGACAGTCACGACCTCCGACATCATAGGATTCGTCGGAACGACCGGACTTTCGACCGGCTATCACCTCCACTGGGAGTTCTCGGTGCATGGGGTGCTCGTCGATGGCCTCCGCTGGCTGGACGGCACCCAGGGCTTCTAGCCGGAGTTGAGCGATCTCTACAGGTGCATCATGGCGCCGCCGTCGACATGCATGGTCTGTCCGTTGATGTAACCGGACGCCCCAGACGAAAGAAGCACCGCCAGTCCGCCGATTTCGCTGCGCTTTCCGAATCTCCGCATTGGCAGGAAGCGCATGAGGAGATTTTGTCCGATCTCGTCCGGTCCCCTGCCCTCGGTCCATTCCATCCAGCCCGTGGAGATGCAATTTACGGTCGTGTCCGGCCCTCCCGCTTCCTGACTGAGTGACTTCATGAGCCCGACGACACCGGCCTTGGCCGTGGCGTAGGCGGTCATGTTCTCAACGCCTCGCTCGCCAAGGATGCTGACCACAAAGATGATCCGCCTGGGGCCCTCCTCGGACGCCTCCCGGAGGAACGCACGAGCCGCGTAGTAGGCCCCGCTCTGGTTGACCGCTTGGACGCGGGCGAATTCTGCATCCGTTACCTTGCCGATAGGCTTGGCCAGCTGAAGGTCGGCGTTAAACACAAGAATGTCGGGAGTGCCGAAGTCCTTGACGATCTGGCGCATCCCCACCTGGACGTTCGTCGGGAGGCGCACGTCCCAGCCGTGGCTCAGCGCCCTGCGTCCGAGTTCTTCAATCCGCTTCGCTGCTCGCTTTGCGGCCATCACCTCGTCGCCATCCATGGTTGCCGAGGCGATAGCCACATCCGCTCCCGCTTCGGCGAGTTCGACGGCAATCTCCGGGCCTGGGCCGGCGGCTCCTACCACAAGCGCACGACGCCCTGAGAGGTCGAATCCGGGCTTCCTGTCCCACTCAGGCATTGAGGCCACCTTCTGGGATAAATTCCGGCGTCCAGCCCGTGGGGGCAATACCAGCCGCAAGCCCTCCGCCATCGATGATGAAAGTCTCACCCGTCACATAGCTCGAAGAATCCGATACCAGAAAGACGGCCAATGGCCCGAGTTCCCAAGCCTCGCCGAGCCGCTTTACCGCTAGGAAGCGGCCGCGCTGGTCCCTCATGTTCTGCTCCTGTTCATCTTCAGACGGCCGCTGAGAGACGAAGCCCGGGACGATGCAGTTAGAGCGAATCCCCTCCCCGACCAGCGTCGCTGCCAGGCCCTTCGTAATTGAGATCACCCCGCCCTTAGCAGTCGCATAGGCAAAGTTCGGAGGTGAGCCTCGGAGCGCCGTACCGCTGGAGACATTGATGATGTTGCCCCCGTCACCCTGCGCCCGGAATGCGCGGATCGCCGCCCGGGCGCAGAAAAAGGTGCTGTACAGATTGACCGAGATCGTGTCGTGCCAGTCGTCGTCGGACAGCTCCCAGGGCTTATCACCGGCGCCCCGGCGGTCACCGATACCGGCGTTACTGAGCATTACGTCGAGCCGCCCGTAGTGTTTGACGGTTTCCGCAATGAGAGCGTCGCACTGGGCGCTTGACTGCACGTCGGTCGGGACAATCAAAGGCGCCTTACCGGACTTCGCCTCGATTTCCGCCGCCGCGTCCTCCAGCTGTGACACGGTACGGCTGGCAATGCAGACCTCCGCTCCGGCCTCGGAAAGCGAGACCGCCATCGCCTTGCCGAGTCCACGACCTCCACCTGTCACGATCACGACCTTGTCGTCGACCCGGAATTGTTCTTTGCCCATTGGGCCACTCCTGTACGATTTCAGAACCGCATAAGTCTCCAGCTGCAGCCCTGGAGTCCCGGCTCCAGGTTCGAGCCGAGCCCCGGCCGCTCAGGCTACGGCGGCGAGGCCGACGGCGACAAGGGTGATCCCACCGATCAGCACTCGGTAGACGGCGAAAGAGTTCAGGGACCGGCGTCGCAGGAAATTGAGAAGGCCGTGGATGGCCGCGAAGCCAACAACCATCGAGGCGAAGAACCCGATCAGCAGCTGCACTGCGTCCGAGCCGGACTCGCCGCGGAGGTCGTTGGCCTTCAGGATCCCTGCGCCGATGAAGGTCGGCGTTCCCAGAAGGAACGCGAAGCGGGCGGCATCCTCGCGAGTCAGGCCTCGGAACAGGGCGGCGGAGATGGTCACGCCCGAGCGGGACACGCCCGGTATCAGTGCGACCGCCTGCGCGACACCGATCAGGATTGCGTCTACCGGGCCAACACCGAGCAACGTGCGGTTACGGTCGCCGAGCCGCTCGGCGACGAGCATGACACCGGCGAAGAGTATAAGGACGACCCCGACTATCCAGGCTTCCCGACCGTGCTCTTCGATCCAGTCGCCGAAGAGCAACCCGACGATCCCGGCCGGCACCGTGCCAAGCGCCAGCAGCCAGGGAAGCTGGGCCATGGGCTCGTGCTGGCGAATGTGTGGTCCATACCGGCGCCAGGCGGAGAGCATCGCGGTCAGCATTCGAAGCCATTCCCGCCAGAAATAGACGAGAAGCGCGGTCAGGGTGCCCAGGTGAAGACCGACATCAAAAGCCAGTCCATCGTCCGGCCAGCGGAACAGATCACGGACGAGAATCAGATGTCCGGACGACGAGACCGGAAGAAATTCACTAAGGCCCTGAACGATGCCAAGGACTATCGCCCGTACAATCTCCATGAATCGCAGTCGGTAGAGCGCGCCAACGCGCTCTTAGACACCCGCTATCTGGGTGTACCTCTCAATGACAGGCCGACCGCCAATCAGGCCGCCGAGTTTCGCTCCAAAGGCCTTCATGTGATCGGTCTGCCCATGGGCCGCGAACGCCGCTTCGCTTGCGTACTGCTCGTAGAACATGAAGAGGCTGGCGTCTTCTGACGTGGTATGAAGTGAGTACGTGACCGCCTGGCCAGCCTCGTGCTGCTTCACGTTCGCAATCATCTCTTCGAGCACCGCACGAAGCTCATCCGCCTTTCCTTCACCTGCCTGTAGCTTGGCGATAACTGTTATCACTTGTGTCCTCCGGTAGTCAGCTACGGGCGATTGTAGGGCTGCCCGTGGCTTACGTCCCCACAGACACGATAGGCTTTCGAGCATGCTGCCGATGAAACGGATTCCCGCGACTCGGCTGAACACCCTATTAGCGGCAGCCTCCGCCTCGGAATACGCGGACCCATCCGTTCACTACCCGGACTGGTACCTGCATCGCTGGCACTTCCTCCCGGACGGGTACCTGACGGCTCGCGGAGCCCACCAGTACGACCGGTTTATCCGACCTCTCTACCACGCGGCATCGGAGTCAAGAACTCAGACGCTGCTTTCAAACATCGTGGTCAGTTTGAGGCCCGGGTCGGTGCTTGAAATCGGATGCGGTCCGGGGAGGACTCTTGCACAGCTGGCTGCCATCCCCAGCGTATCGTTGTCAGGCATCGACCTTTCCCCTTTCATGCTCGAACTGGCAGCAGACCGCGCAGGCGACGCTGTCCAGCTGCGGCAGGCAAACGCAACCTTATTGCCGTTTAAGGCTGAGAGTTTCGACCTGGTGCTCGCACTCCACGTGCTCGGTCACATGCCCCCGCTCGAGGCGACCGTCGCCGCCGCCGAAGCTGTTCGCGTGCTTCGACCTGGCGGCCGACTGGTGACGGTCGAACACTCCTGGCATCACCTGGAATGGCCTGACAGCCTTGAACATAGACGGCACAGGCGTGTTGGAAGAGGATTCGCTCGGCTCCGCATCCACCGCCGAAAACTTGTCGCGGCGTCCGAACCCCGCGACACCAGTGAGGAGTAGATGTGACCAACGCAGATGACGCCGGGAATGATCAGAGCGAATTCGTCCGGAGCCTGAAGACCGAGGCGGCGAGTCTATCCAACGAGGAACTCGTGGCCGGTTTGAACGGGACAGTTGATGACTTCCATGCGGTATCCAGCAAGATTCCGGAGTCCGCCTGGGCCACAACTCCGGCGGCCGACGAGTGGTCCGCCGCGCAATGTTTCCAGCACGTCACAGCGCTCAACATCGCCCTTTCGAAACAAGCCCTCTACGTCGCCCTCAGCGGTGATAACCCGGGCTACAGCGAAGACACAGAGTTCGAGAGCGAAAGGGAGGTTGCGGGCGCCCGGCACCGGGAGGCCATCGACTCACTGTTCGCACACATCGAAGCCGCCGGGCCAACAGACTTTCTCGAAGCCACCTGGAGTCTTGGGGCGCTGGGCCCCCTCAACTGGCGCGAATGGATAGTCTTTCTCCGTACGCACACCGAAGAACACGCGGGTCAACTCCGAAATCTGAATCTCTGAGAGCACATAATCGAACATCTGTTCCCCATCCGTCGAGCTTCCGTTAGCATGGCTCGAAGATGCGAATCATCCACTTTGCCGACCTCCACATCGGCGTGGAGTTATACGGCCGCCCGATCCCGGATCGGCCGTGGTCGTCGCGGATGCAGGACTTCCTTGACGCCTTCGATTTCCTTGTGGACTACGCCATCGAAGAGGGCGCAGACGCTGTCATTTTTGCTGGCGACGCGTACAAATCGCGCGAGCCCACTCAGACCCAGCAACGGGAGTTCGCGAGACGCCTCCGAAGGCTGAGCGAAGCGGAGATCGAGACGTTCCTCTTAGTCGGCAACCACGACCTGCCGAATGCGGATGGCCGCGCCCATGTATTGGAGATCTTTCGCACGCTCCGCGTCCCTCACGTTCACATCGGAGACCAGTCATGGTTCCGGGAGAGCGGTCTGCGACCCCGCGTTCTTGACACAAAGGCTGGACCACTCCAGACGGCTTTCCTCCCCTGGCCCCAGGTGAGTCAGCTCATGGCAAACGAGCCGAAAGCCGCGACCATGAGCATCGACCAGGTGCATCAAAGGGTTGAACAGCTTCTCGGCGAAGGGATTGAAGCCCAGCGGAAGGAGCTGGATCCCGACATTCCTTCGCTGCTCGCCTGCCACGTCTCAATCAACGACTTCATCGTGAAAGACAACGAGGGCTCTGAAAAGTGGATGACCGTCGGGACGGTGCCCACCCTGCTGAAGAGCAATCTCCAGGAAGATGCCTTCGACTACATCGCTCTCGGACACCATCACAACCAGATGGACCTGGGGCTGAACACACCCTGTTTCTACTCTGGCTCGATGCAGCCGGTGGACTTCGGCGAGGAAGACCAAACAAAGGGGTTCATGGTCTTCGACATCGACCCGTCGGGCGGGCACGGGGATCGGATCGCTGGTTCGGGGGCACCGAGGCTGGTCGAGGTTCCGACTCGCCGCTTTATCTCCATTTCCTGCAAACCAAACGACGATGACCCGACGCCGGAGGTCTGCCGGGCCGTCGATCGCAAGGACGTCAATGACGCGATCGTCCGGGTCGAAGTTCACGTATCGAAGGACCAGGCGGCGCAGCTGAGGATGCCCGAAGTACGGAGGGCCCTCGATAGATCCCATTATGTCGCCCACTTGCGAACGGTGCTTCCGGACGATGTGCGCAGCGCCGCTACTGCGGGAATCCAACCCGATTCTGCCGCTCCACTCGAGTCCCTCGAAATCTATCTCAAGGCGAAGGACACCGAAGAAGAACGTCGCGAGCGTCTGCTCGCGGTAGCAGCAGACGTGGTAACAACGGTCGACGATGAGGCTGTGAGCGCAGATGGCTGAGTGCTGGACAGCCAAGTCACGCTCGACGTCCCGAACAACGGGTGTCGGATGATCCCCCTAAAGCTGCTCCTCCACAACTTCCTCTCCTACCGCGACTGCACTATCGATTTCACGCAGCTGCACATAGCTGCGATCGCCGGCGCCAACGGCCATGGTAAGTCGGCCCTATTGGACGGGGTCACATGGGCCCTCTGGGGGCGCTGTCGAGCCGCCACCGACGACGACGCGATCTTCCTGGCGCAGTCAGAGATGCTGGTTGATCTCGAGTTCGCCGTAGATGCCGACCGGTTCGCGGTCAATCGTAAGAAGACCAGGGGCAAGACAGCGCAGCTGCAGCTCTTCAAAATCGACGACAGCGGCGCTCGCATACCCATGACCGGATCCGTGATGCGGGAGACGCAGGCCAACGTCAATCGCACACTCGGCCTCGACCACACGACCTTCCGCAACAGCGTCTTCGTCGCCCAGGGCCACGCAAACGAGTTCACACGCAAGACGGCTGCCGAACGCAAGGCGGTGTTACGCAACGTTCTCGGCCTCGAGCGCTACGAGGACTACGCGCTCCGCGCCCGCGAGTACGCGAAGGACACAGAGGCAGACCTCAAGGCGCTCCGCGAGCGTATCGGTGAAGGACTCGAGCGGCTGGAGCGTCTCCCGGAGGTGAAAGAGGAGGGACTCGCGCTGGCGCGCGAGGAGGAGGAGATCCGGGACCTTGTTGCGGAGGCAAGGAAGGTCGTCGCCGAGCTCCAGATCGCCGGCGCTGAGTTCCACCGCCGGGCGAAGGACGTTTCAGACGCCAAATCGGAACGCCTGCGCATCGAAGCTTCGCTGCTGACAGCGCGGGAGGCCCTCGTCCAACGGGAACTGGAATCGGCCCGGCTCACCGGGGTCATCGAAGGGGGCGACGCGATTCGAGACGAACACGCCGTGCTCATAACGCTGCGCGGACAGGAACAGCGACTCGGCGAATGTCAGCGCCGCGCTCAGGCCCACTCCGTAGCGGTCCAGGAGGCGGAGATCGAAATTGCCAGGATCGCCAGCTCGCTGGAGACCGAAGCTGCGACACTGCGTTCGGCCTACGAAGAAGCGCAGCTGGCAGCAGATCAGGTCCCGGCCCTTGAGGAATCCGCCAAAGGACTCGAGGCCGAACGCGACAAGCTAACCGAAGCGGAAAGCGAGATCTCACTGCTCATAGCTCGGGCTACGGTGGCCAAGGAGAGGTCAGCCTCGGAAAAGACCGCAGCGAAGGCGGCCCGTGAGCAGGCACAGGAGATCAAGGACCGGGAGTCGCAACTCGACGGCGTTGCTCTGTGCCCCGTGTGCCGATCACGGCTGGACCGGGAACAGGTGGAGGAAATCCAGGAGGGGTACGCAGTCGAGCGTAAGAGTCTAGGCGATCAGTATCGCCAGGCAATCAAAGAGGCTGAGTTAGCCAAAATCGCCGCCGACGCCGACGAGAAGGGCGCAGAAGCGCTGCGAAGCGCCAGGGAATCTGCTGAGAAGCTGCTCAGGCAGAAGGAAACCGACCTTGCGACGAAGTTGAACGGTGCCCGTACCAGAGCGGCCGGATCAAGCGCGATCGCCGAGAGGCTTACCGGGATCGAGGAATCGATCGCAAAGGCGACTTTCGCCGCCGATGCTCGCAGGGCACTCGAATCCGCTCAAGGTGCGCTGTCGGAAACAGGGTACGACCCGGCCGAACATGACCGAGTCAGGGAAAAGCTCAAGGCGTTTACGCACGCTGAAGCCCGCTTCCGCGAACTCGAATCGGCCGGCGCCAAAGCTGAGGCATCGAAGGAAATGGCCGGGATGGCAAAGGCTGACCTAGAGCAACTCGAGGAGCAGCTCGCGACGATCATTGCCTCGCTCAAAGCAGCAGAAATCGCGCTGGCCGCTTCCGGGGACGTGAGCGAGCCACTTGCCCGCGCGGACGTCGACCTGGCAGCCGTCGCCGACCGAGAGCGCACCGTCCTATTCAAGCGTGGCCAGGCGGAAAAAGACCGAGACACCCTGCTCGAACTCGAAGCGTCTCTCGAAACTGCGAAGGACACCGAGTCCGCACTTGCCAAAGAGGCGGCCCTCTACGGCGAACTCGGCAGGGCCTTCGGCCGCGACGGGGTGCAGGCGATGCTCATCGACCAGGCGCTCCCCAGGACAGAGCTTATCGCTAATGACCTGCTGGACCGCATGACTGGCGGCCGCATTCAGCTTCAGCTTGCGACACGCCGGGAGACGAAAGCCGGCAAGGTAGCCGAAACGCTGGACATCCGGATCTCAGACGAGGTCGGGCAACGCGACTACGAGATGTTCAGCGGAGGAGAAGCATTCAGGATCGACTTTGCGCTTCGTATAGCCTTATCACAATTACTCGCCGAACGGTCGGGTGCCTCCCTCGCGACACTGATCATCGACGAGGGCTTCGGCAGCCAGGACCAGGAGGGACTTGATCGCCTGGTAGACGCGCTGGTCTCGATCAAGGATCGCTTTCGGCTGGTCCTGGTAATCACCCACATCGAAGATCTGAAACAGCGTTTCGACCGGAGAATCGACGTTATCAAGGATCCGGAGCGCGGCTCGGCGGCGATGATCGTCTGAGGCGGCTGCCTGCTAATGGGGGCTCTGTTAATCTCGGATGCGGTTGGCAGGGTAGCTCAGCTGGCAAGAGCGCACGACTCATAATCGTGAGGTCGAGAGTTCGAGTCTCTCCCCTGCTACCAACATCGATTTTTGAGTCTGGAGCAGACAATAACCGGCCGCCCGCGTGTTGGAACAAGCGAAAGGTCCGGTTACTTGAGAGCACGACTACTCGAACTAGAGAGCACGACTACACCGACGGCGACATCGCTGTCGATCACCCTATTCCTCGCTGCACGCGAGGCCGAGAATTGTTCGCCGGTCACGATCCGCGATTACGAATCCGTCCTCGAACGATTCGAGCGACTCCCATCGACCCCGGCGGTTCCCGGTGAGCTCACGGAAGATCACGTCGTCTTATACCTCGCCCACCTACGCCGCGGCGGCGCCGCGGCGGGCACTATCGCCTACCACCAGCGCCACCTCTACGCGTGGATCGGGTGGCTGCTCGACCGCGAGACGATCGACCGCGACATACGGCGCCAGGTCAAGCGCGTTCGCGTCCCGCGGGAGCGGAAGCGGACCGTCAGCGAGACGCTTTTCGATGATCTCATCGCCGTCGTCGCGGACCGCCCGAAAGGCCGGAAGATCGAGAACTACTTCCGCAACATCGCGATCGTGCGCCTGCTATGGGCAACGGGGATCCGGCGGTCCGAGCTCGCGGAGGTCCGCTATGAGGGCCTCGAGCTTAGGAAGACGCCGGAACACCCCCTCGCGCCGCTGCTCGTTGTCCGTGCCGAAGTCGCGAAGAGTCGGCGAGAGCGGCGCGTCCCGTTCGACGCACAGACCAAGGCCGCGGTCCTCGAGTACGTGCTCGGTGAGCGCGGCGGCGCCGGCGACGGCCCTCTCTTCTACGGCCGCAGCGGCGATCCGATGTCCTCGAACGCGATCCGCCTCGTCCTCGACAAGCTAGCGAAGCGTGCCAGCACTCCGGACAACCGCGTCGAGGTGAGCTCGCATGACTTCCGCCGCGGCTTCGCGGCCAGGATGCGGACCGCCGGCCTCGACGTCGCGCATGTTGCGAAGCTGCTCGGGCACAGCACCTTGACGATGACGCTCCGTTACTCCGAAGCGGGCGAAGAGGACGCTTCGATCAGCGCCTACAGGAAGGCTATCGGGTAGGCGCGGCGAGCGGCGTCACGCCGCCGATCGGCTGGGCGCAGACGCGGCCGGGAGCATCGCACGGGACGACGATCGCGGTCGGGGTCGGTTGCGGCGCCTGGACGAGCACCGAGAGGAGCCAGACGACGAGCCCGAACTGATCGTGTTTCCCGAGCTCGTACGACTTCGCGAGTAGCTCGACGTGAGCGTCCTCTACGGCGCCGGTGAGCGTCTGCGGCCTACCCATTGGGCGCCGCCTCCGCCGGGAGGAACGTCCCGACCGGCTCCTCGAACAGTTGGCAGAGCGCCCGGTCGTGTAGGACCGATATCGACTGCGTGCCGTTCATGAGCTTCGTCATAGTGGCCGCGCTCACCCCGAGCTTCTCGGCGACCCAGCCATAGCGGATCCCGCGGCCATCTAGGTATTCGCGAAGCGGTGTTCTGGTTTGTGAAACAGGCTTCGCGGCACTAGTCAAGGGAATTAGCCGCAGCTAAAGAAAAATCAACTAGGCTGGTGGCGCTTTGGAAGGTATCGCGGAGCTAATCAACGCGACGATGGAAAGCCGCGGCCTCAAACAGAGCCAGGTAGCGGCCTACCTTGAGGTGAGCGCGGCCGCGGTCCATGAGTGGCGCCGCGGAACTCGGACCCCCGATCCCCCGTTTGTGTGGCGAAGTGCCGAGCTCGCACACATGCCCGTCGAGGACGCAATGCGCCTAGCCGGCCATCTGCCGCCGATCGAGGACGTCCAGGACGAGCCGGAGCTCCCGCCGTGGGTTCACATCATTCCTGAACTCGGCTCCGTTGAGCAGGAGATTTTGCGCCGCCAGGCCGAGGCCTTCGCCGCTCGGCCCCTTCCTCCAGGGACAACACTCGGGCCGGCAGAGCTTCCAGGATCGAGCGAATGATCGCCTCGTCCGCCTCCGTCTCAACCACCACCACGAACGTTCCTACCGGCATGGGCATCCTCCCTCTGAGCGACACCCCATCCGCCCGGTCCCCGCAGCGTAACCCAGATTGCGGCCCGTTCTCTCCCCGTCACGGCCCTTTTGCACATAACCAGCCGCACCAGTGTGAAGATTACATTTCCGCGAGGCCCGCCCTGCGTAAATAGCATTTCGGCCCGCGTAGAGTGGCGATTCCACGGAGGATCCCGATGCCCAATCAATGCTCGAACTGTGGCCAGGAGCTCGATGACGGCTCCGGCTTTTGCAAGGTCTGCGGTAACCCCCGTCAGTGGAGCCCCAACGCCTCCCCCCGCTGCTCCGGTAGCCCCTCAGCAGATGGAAACGAAGGTCGTTGAGTACACAAACTCCAAGGCCTTCCAAAAGGGCGCCCGGAAAATGTCTAAGGACGGCTGGACCGTGCAGTCGCAGACCCAGGTCGAGCAGCGCAGGGGTTGCCTGCGGTTCTTGACCATTGGACTGTTCGCGTTTTTTACGAAGCCCAAGCCCCGCATCCTCGTCACCTGGCAACGCCCCCTGCAATGACCGATCAGGGAGGCGCCGACGGCTATCTCTGCCTACGCCCGGAGGTGCTGCCGTGACCACTCCCGACGCCGATATCTACACGGTGATCCATCTCAGCAGCGGCCAGAGCTTGACGGTGCCGGGAGCTTCGCCGCCCACTCAGCAAGCGGATCGATTCCTTCTCTTCACCGGCCAGGACCGGGGAGTAACGCGCCTGGCCTACGTGTTGGCGGTAATAGAAATCTGGCTATGGCCGAGAATTTCTTATATCACTCGCAGCAGGACCCCTTCGCTCAGAAGAGAGGCCGCCGCGCCAGACGTCTGAGAGGATCCGCGAACTCAATCCATTGAGGCCGAACAACCTGCCAATTTTCGAATAAAGCAACTGGCGACTCGCACTTGACGCCGAAGCACCGTAACTTAGTTGTCAGGTACTTCGCTACATTCGTCCGACTCCCGTTTATCACTGGCGCTCGATGATCCGTAGAGAATTCCAACTTACCTGGAGGTCGTCGATGTCATTCACCGACAAAACGCTTACCTGTTCAGACTGTGGGAGTGCGTTCACTTTCACCAGTGGGGAGCAGGAATTCCACGAGTCCAAGGGATTCACAAACGAGCCCCGACGTTGTCCGGACTGCCGCGCCGCGCGGCGCGGCTCTGAAGGTGGTCGCGGCGGGGCACGCGAGATGTTCACCACCACCTGCGCATCTTGCGGCAAAGAAGCCCGTGTGCCCTTCCAACCGACTGGCGACCGTCCCGTCTATTGCAACGATTGCTTCCGGTCCCAGCCGCGTACTGGCGGGGGTGGCGGCAGCCGCTGGTAAAGGTTCAGGACGCGGTGCGCCGAGACCCAGCGACTCTTTAGCGAACCCGCAGCACAAGGGGCGATAACTGCGCCTCGACATGCCCGAAGTGAAGGCCCTCCTCGTCAGGGCCCTGGAGCTCCATGGATGCGCGGGCACCTACTACGTCGGATTACTTACAGCGTGCCCTCTTCAGCGGCAGGTAGTCGCAAGACACCTGCATCACCCGGGGTCAGCTCCTCTTCAGCTCCCTATGGCTCAATGAAAATTGGCCGTTCTTCGGCGATAGGGCAGGCGGAAACCGCCTGCTGGGCTTCGATCTTTTGTCGGTCAGTCACCAGTTCCTCGGCTATGACCTCCGGAAACCCGTCCTCTCGCTGCCGCACCAAGCGCGGGTGATTGTAATAGCATTCCCCCGACTTTGTGCACTTCGTCAGGTCTACCTTCAGCTTCATAGCTCCCATCCTTTCGTTCTGACAGACGGCCTCAGGCGACGTCAAACTTGATCCAGAGTTCCTTCGGCGACCGAAATCCGCCAGAGTCGATGCTCGGTGCCACGACCCCTTCGTGCTCTGCAAACTTTGGGCGCGGGTTCTTCATGGCTTCGAAGAGCCGAGTGCTGGCGATGATGGACTCCTGGCGCGCCGCCGCGTAGCCCATACAGAAATGCTGTCCCATTCCAAAGGCGAGGTGGCCGGGTTTGCCGTCCATGTAGTGACCCGAGCGGATCTCCCTTCCCATGTGAACATCATCCCGGAAGATATCGAATGTGTCCGGGTCCTTGAACACTCGCTCGTCACGGGTCGCTGCGGCCATGTAGAGCGTGACCGACGCACATTCCGGGATGACCTTCCCGTGCATCTCAATCTCGCGGGTGGTTCGACGGCCCTGCGCGTGGACCACCGGGTCATACCGCATCGTCTCGGTGAAGACATTGCTCCAGAGCTCCGGGTCTTTCTTGACCTCATTCTCGAACTGGTCCGGGCGGGTATAGAGCATGTGATACCACATGTTGCTGATCGCCTTGTCTGTCGTATCTCCCCCGCCGGCGAGCGCGAGAGTGATAAAGCCTTTGATCTCGTCCACGCTCAGTCGCTTGCCGTCGAGTTCAGCATTGATGAATCGGGAAACGAGGTCGTCGCCGGGGTTCTTCGTCCGCTCAGCAATGATCGGATCCATATAGTCCCAAATCTGGTCCCTTGCAGCCATTCCCGCAGCGAGGTGCTCGCCGCCAAACCCGAGACCCTCGATGAGTGCCTGGTACCAGCGGACGAAGGTGTCCTCGTCGTGTCGCGGGAGGCCGAGCAAGTTCGAAATGACTCGGATGGGGAACTGGGTAGTGAACTGGCTCACCAGCTCAACCTCGCCGCTGTTCGCGAAGTCTTTGGCTATGTCTTCGGCGGCCTTGGCCGACATCTTGTCGGTAAGCTCGCGGGCGATCTGCTCGATAACCGGGACATACGATTCGAGACGTTTCCCCACGAACTGGTCGGCAACGATGTTCCGCAGGAACCGATGCTCCTCACTGTTGCCGTACTCAAGGATGTTGGGGCCGAACACGTGGTTCTTGCCAAATTCATGAGGTCCGCTCGGGTCGTAGACCCCCCGGTCGAAGCCCTCGTTGTTCTGGAAGACGGAAACGACGTCTTCGTAACGTGAAACCACCCAGCGGTTGTGGAATCTGTCCGTGTAAAGGGGATGGTGATCCCTTAACCGCTTGTACAGAGGAAATGGGTCACGTTGGAATTCAGGAGTGTCGAACTCCCTTGGGTCAATTTGGTTCCGCAGGCGCTCTTCAACCGATGTCATCTGGATATCCCTTTCAGCCGATGCGATGCATCACAATTCACGAGTCGGCGTAGCTTGGGAAGCGTAGGTTTTGGAGTGAAACCTATGCATCTGTATTTTGAATCATTTTCTGTGACATCTTGTCCTCTGCGTCTCGGATAGGGAACCTCACATGGAGGCATCAGCGAGAAGCGAGATTCTCGCCCAGCCCACCATTGCCTCCGTATCTGTGTACCGGAGCAGTGGTGCCAGTGGCTTAGGCGTACCCCGCACCCCCCCACCACTCTTGCTGACAAGCCGCGAGCCGGAAGTGCTGCCACTGTCTGCCTCGGTCGCGCGAGACGCTAACATCGCACGACCCTTATCCACCAAGCGTGCAACAGTTCGCAAGTACGTCGAGCACATCTCGGCGAAGCTCAGGATGCACAGCCTGAGTCCTAGAAGAACCAGTCGAAGACACCGTTATGGGCGCTGCGACCAGCAGCATCGCTTCGCTTTGCGCCCGCTGCCGCAAGGGCAAAGATCGTTCCGACCGATTCCGTGCCAGCGCACCATCGACTCCGCGCGTAGATCCGCCATGATGGCCTCGGGGCGATTCCGTTTGCGCACGCGCTCGATGGCAAGGCGCAAAGGCTGCTCCGCGTGAGCGAAGAACTGTCGCAGGCCATCGCAAAGGTAGTTCAGTCCCGTTTCGCCATCCTCCGTCAGGGCGAAACGGTCCTTCGGACAGCCACCGTTGCACACCGACAACCACTGACAGGAACGGCACTGAGCCGGGAGCCTGTCCTGCTTGTCGACGCCGAACTGTTGTTGGTTCGGCGCATCGACCAATGTGACGAGGTGGGAGGTTTCGAGTTCGCCAATTCGGTGCTCGGGCGAGACGAAGTGGTCGCACGCGTACACGGCACCATCGTGTTCGACGACGAGTACCCGTCCGCAAGTCGGAGCCATCCAGCACACGTTGGCAGTTCCCCCTCCCCACACCAACGACATCTCGGCGAATTGCTGCACGTTCAGCTTCCCAAGGTCGTGGTGCACCCACTGGTCGAACACCGAACAGAGGAACCTCCCATAAGCTTCGGGAGTTACGGACTCTGGTGTTACCTGTCCGGCCGGCCCCCGCCGCACGATCGGTATGAACTGGAACCAGCCGGTACCGAGGCCTCTCAGCGCTCGATAGACGGCCACAGGCTCTTCCGCCACCGCGGCTGTCACGGTGCAAAGGAGGTCCGGCTGGATGCCATGGGCCTGAAGGCGGCGGGCCGCAGCGACCACGCGCTCGTGAGTGCCACGACCACTTCGGTCCTTTCGGTAGGCATCGTGCAACCATTGCGTGCCGTCAATGCTCAACCCGACCTCGAAGTGCTCATCGGCCAGGAAGGAGCACCAATCCTCATCGAGGAGAGTGCCATTGGTCTGGAGGTTGTTCCAGCAGGTCCACCCCGCGGGGAGGTAGCGCTGCTGGAACTCGATGGCGCGCCGGTAGAAGTCGATTCCCGCGAGTGTCGGCTCGCCACCGTGCCAGACAAAGCGGACCGGCGGCCCGGAACTGGCCTCAATGTATTGGCGGACAAACATGTCGAGCATATCGTCGGACATCCGGAACTGATGCGGACGAGCATAGAAGTGAGTGGTGTCGAGATAGTAGCAGTAGTCGCACTCTAGGTTGCAGACCGGGCCGACGGGCTTTGCCATTACGATGAATGGTTCGCTGGTCCGTGTGGTCGCCTCCAGGAGTTCGCTCACCGTGTCACCTCTCATGCCACCGGCTCGGCGAACACCGGCTGATAGCATGATGCCCGGCCGCAGTCAGCGTCATCCGCGATTTCCCCGGAGCGGCTCGGAACCTCCCGGAGAACGCAGATTCGGGTGACATCCACCTTGAAGGCACCTGGACGATGGCGCGGAACATGTCTCGACTCCTATTCGATGCAGGTTGACAACTCCTACACTCTCCCGGTTTTCGTCGTGTAGCGTAGCTCGGGCACGTCCATCAATTCTTTACCTTGAGTCGGAGGGCCTTTTTCGGGGCATGCCGAGATAATATCGGCGCCGGAAGAAGGAGTCCCTGAACTGCCACTAGTCCGCGCGGCCCCTATGCCAATCACCGCAGCCAGGGCAGTTTGAAATAAGGCGAGCCATAGCGGCCGGCCGGTCGTACGACTGACTTCGTCGAGTCGGTCTCGGCGCTCGTTGTCGAGCGGTCTCGTTTTGTAAGTCAGGAGCTGCCCTGACGACAAGACCAGTCATCGCCGGCAGCGGCGACCGCACCGCGGGACTGCATCGGAGCCGCAAGGAGTTTGACTTCCAGCTCTGCAGCTCAGAGTGCAGGCCTGTTCGCAGGCGGCAATTCGAAATCGCTAGCGCGCCGGCTCTCCAGCCCGCAACCAGCTCCCGACGCCCGAGCGCACCATTATCTCTTCGGCCTCGGTCATTATCTCTGCGATAAACTCCTGCGCACTCTTGACCTCGTCGATCACGCCCACAGCCAGCGAGCCACCGCTGTTTCTGAACGCGTCCTCCTGGTCCGCCGAATCCTCCTCGGCTGAATCCTTGAGGTCCGCCGACCACCCGCTTGGCACCGCCGAGTGGTCCGCATCCGGATCACCCTTGTTAATAACCGTCTCGAGCTTCATTAGCCACTCGCCCTGCTCCATCTTGCCCCGCTGCTTCATGATGCGCTCGTACTCCGAGGAGCTGGGCGGCGCGAGGCTCCGGTCACGCACAACCGAGTCCCACGGCTGCGAATCAACCAGCACCTGCTTGTACCTGTCGGATATCTGGCATTCCTTCGTGGCCATGAACGCAGTACCCATGTAAACGGCCTCGGCGCCCATCCCAAGGGCAGCCACCATTCCGTGTGCATCCCCAAGGCCGCCTGCAGCGATGATCGGGGCATCGATTAGCTTCACCGCGCTCGTTATGTTGGTCAGCGTAGGCAGCTGGATCACGCTCTTGAACCCGGACCCTTCAATCCCAACGATGACGATGGCGTCTGCGCCCTGTCTCTCGGCTGCCCGGGCGTGCTTCACCGTCGCGACCTTGTGAACCCAAGGAATGCCCGCTTCTTTGGCCTGGATGCCAAGCTCCTCGGCCTTGTAGGCGGCCGTGAAGAGCGCCGGCACGCGGCACTCGATCGCCACCCGCAGCATGTTGACGATGTCGGGGCAGATGCCGACGGTCAGGTTAACCCCGAACGGATTGTCGGTCATCGCACGGACTTTCTCGATCTCCTCCCGGAGTCCCTCCGCCGTCTTGCATGCACCCGCCGTAATAATGCCCATGCCCCCGGCCTTGGACACAGGTCCTGCAATGGCGGCAGTGCCAAAGCCGCCGTAGGCACCCTGGATAATCGGATAACGGCAGCCAAGCAGATCCGTGACCCTGGAATTCCAAGAAAACGCGGTCTTCGCTCCCGGCTCGGTCTCAGCGGTTGTCATGCATACCCTCCTGTTCGGTACCGTAGCATGCCCCTTTGTGAAGCGGTTGAAAGCACGGTCGAACGGCCCAGTTTTCTTGGGCCGTTCGACCGCATTCGTGTTTGGGAACCAAACTTGGCGAAGCCCTGACTGGGCGCCCCAGCACTCAGAATTCTTCTGTGCCTCCTCATAACGACCCTGTCGCGTGGGAGACTTGCGTGCAGGAACCCCGGTGGGCAGACCCCACCCAGGAGATTCATGTTCAGCTCGATAGAGGGATTCCTTCGTTACTTTCGAGGCGTTCACGTGGCAACGAAGCGGTGAATGTAACGTTTCGACAGCCTAAAGCTGCGGGGGCGGCCACCATCCTGCTGCAGTTCGGATTGATGGTGCTCATAGTCAGTGGTTGCGGGGATGACACGGCCGACCACCTGGCTCCGACGGCGACGCCCCTCGCCGAGGCCCCGTCCGCTTGCGCGATGGTGGCGCAAGCGGACATCGACGGACCTGACCTTCTGACACTTCCACTCGCCGCCTGCGTCGACTTCGAACTGATTTACAGAACCTTCTCGGGTCCCGACACTACCGAGACCCTCCACCTGGCCTGGTTTGAAGTAACCGCAGATGTCGTTGTCACAGCGCCGCTTGAAGGAACCTTTCGGACGCTCGAAAGCCACCCCGTGCTCGGAGAGGCCTACGCGATCGCAGGCACCGGGGTTGTCGTGGTGATCCGGAGCATTGGCGGAGTAGCAATTACCAGAGATGGCGAGACAGTGGCCCGCGGCCAAGAATTAGTTCGGCTTCCTGCAGAATGGCCCCTCAACCTGCAGGAAGGAGGCGGGGGGTTCACCCTCGAACTGGTACTGACGGATGACCCCGGGGCATACTTAGACCTGCTGGGTCCGGCCCAGCGGGAGAGCGTCGAGATTTCCAGTGCCGCCGACCGATTCCTCGCCGGGGGCGATTGGCGCTACTTCTCACCCTCAGATTGAGGCAAGAGGAAGCATCTAGCCCGCTCCAGGGAACTTGAAGTTGCCCAGTTGGTTGTGGAAGGGCTGACAGCGCGGCAGTTTGCCGAGGGCTTGACGATTAGCGTAAAGACACGGTCGAAACCCATACGCCCAACATCCCGGCTAACCTCCACCACCAATCACCCGAGAGTCGCTACCACGTCGTCTTGCGAGCCGGGAGGCGCATCAGGGAGTTTCCACAGTCCACAGGAATAACCTGGCCGGTCATGGACATTGAAAGGTCGCTCGCCAGCATCACAGCAACATCTCCACAGTCGTCAACGGTCGTGAACCGGCCCAGCGGAGATTCCTCGATATATCCGCGAGCGACAGGAGTATCGTCCGACAGCTCTACTCTCGCCTCATCGATGGGGGTGCCACCACCGAAACGATTCATCGCCGTGGGGACGAAAGTCGGAGCGAGCGCGTTAACCCTGACGTTGTCCGGCCCATATTCGCGGGCAGCAATCTTCGTAACGAAGTTGATGCCGGCTTTTGCGCCTGAGTAAGGAGTGAGGCCAACAGGAACAAGAATCGCCGTTGTTGATGTTATGTTAATTAGTGACCCTCCACCGGAATCAGCGAGGGCGTTGCCAAGATGACGCATGAAGTAGATCGCTCCGAAGTAGTCCACCTCAACCACGGGCCTCAGGACTTCCGGGGTTATTTCCCTGATGGATGAGTTGCCGACGATACCCGAAGAGTTCACGGCTACGTCGAGTCCGCCCAGGCGCTCGACGGCCGTCTTCGCCATACTCGCCACGTCGTCGAAGTCAGTGATGTCGCACTGTACGGCAGAAGCGCCGATCTGCCTCCCGAGCTTTTCGAGATTCTCCAGGCGCCTCGCCCCCACGATCACGTTCGCCCCTTCTTCTACGAACCGCTCGGCGATGCGCCAGCCGATACCGCTGGATGCTCCGAGTACGGCAGCGTTCTTCCCCTCGAGCATGCCCATGAAAACCCTAACCTCCGAAAAGACCTCTTCAGCAAGCTAGCAAACAGCTCCAGAGGCGTCCATAGGCCGAGGCGGCCAACTTCGAACGAGCGATCGTTGACTCGCCGCCCTCACTTCGGCAGCATTCTGCCCACTCGTTCCGCGGCGCCGGTTCAGCCGCCGGCGGCACCGTTGAACAGTGAGGTGATGTGCATGGGCGACCAGCGCCAACTCCCGACCGAACCGTCAACGGTCGCACCTGACTTCCTGACGGCGGCTCTGAGGAACTCCGGCGCCATTCGGGAGACGAACGTCATTGGCGTCGACCACGAGATCATCGGCGCCGGCGTCGGCCTGCTCGGTCAGCTGGCCCGGCTGACGCTTCACTACGACCGAACAGACCTTTCCGCGCCGCGAACAGTGGTCGGCAAGTTCCCGGCCGTGGCACCGGAGAATCGTGAAGTCTGCCGTCAGTACGGCATTTACGAGCGGGAGGTCGGCTTCTACGACGACATCGCCGACGATGTCTCATTGCGCACGCCACTGTGCTACTACTCTCGGTACATTCCCGAATCGGGAGACTACCTCCTTCTGCTGGAAGACCTCTCGGCGGGAAGAATCGGCGACCAGCTGGCGCCCTGTACAATCGACGAAGCCGCAGCTGCGATCATCGCACTGGGTGATTTCCACGCCGCCTGGTGGGAACATCCGAGGCTCGAAAGCCTTGACTGGATGGCTCCGGCCGACGCGCCGGTGTGGATGGGCGTCGCCGAAACTGTCCGCGCGGCGTGGCCAAACTTCCTCAAGAACGCAGGCGATCGCCTGCCTCCCAAAGCCCTTCAGGCAGGTGAAAAACTAGCTGACGCGATTCCTGACCTGAGGCGGAGCTTCGCGCGCCAGCCGATGACTGTTTGCCACGGGGACTTTCGCCTGGACAATGTCTTCTTTGACGTCCCCGGGGCACGCGACGGCATCGCTGTAATCGACTGGCAGCTCGTGATGCGCGGCCGGGGAGCTTACGATCTCGCCTACTTCCTCACCCAGAGCGTCGATGCTGACTTTCGTCGCAAGCACCAGGACCGGCTCATCGGCGAGTACATCCGGGCTCTCAAGGATGGCGGAGTCACCGGTTACACTGCCGCCGACGCCATTGGGGACTTCCGCGCGGTCGCCCTCTATTTCTTCGTATCACCGATCACATGGCTCTCCGGCGACCTCGACGTCAGCAACGAGCGGGGCACCGCATTGGCGAATGCATTCCTCGAGCGGAGCCTCGCGGCCCTCGAGGATCTGGAAGCCTGGAAGCTTCTCGGAATTAGTTAGGAGGGACCCATGTCACAGGACATCTTTTCGCTAGAAGGGAAGACGGCGATAGTCACAGGCTCGAGCTACGGGCTTGGGGTTCAGTTCGCCCATGCGCTCGCTGACGCAGGGGCCGACATTGTTCTCACCGCCCGAAGCGTCGACAAGCTCGAGGAAGTGAAGTCGGCCATCGAAGTGAAGGGCCGGCGCGTACTCGCTGTTCGCTGTGACGTCAACGAGTACGACCAGGTCGAGCAGCTTATGCGGCAAGCGTGGGAAGAGTTCGGTGAAGCCCACATCCTTGTCAACAACGCGGGGATCCTGGACTCCCGAGCACTCCGCTCTGAGCACTCTGAGCCGGAAATGTTCGCAAAGCTCGTTCAGACCGACCTGGTCGGGTTGTGGAACTGCTGCCACGCTGCTGCGCAGCACATGCTCCGACAGGGCCACGGCAGCATTATCAACCTGAGTTCAGTAGCCGGCGGAGGCGGTGGTGAAGGCCGCACGCCCGGTTACGCGGCCGCCAAGGGCGGCGTAAATAACCTGACCCAGTTGTTGGCGAGCGAATGGGGAGACCGCGGCGTGCGAGTCAACGCCATCGCCCCACACGTGTTCGACTCGGACATGACCCACGACGCTCTCGTTCAGAGCGGCGTGATGGAATATCTGAACAGCCGGGTGCCGCTCCGACGCATTGGGCAGCCAACGGACCTCGCCGGCCCCGTCGTCTTCTTGGCATCGGATGCATCCGCCTACATCACCGGCGCGATTCTCCCGCTCGATGGAGGGCTCACCGCCAGTCGCGGCTACACCGACAACGTTCCATGGGACGACTTCGACGAGGAGGGCCGCGGCAAACCACTCCTGCCCGGCACTCCCTGGTAGGCCTTTTCCCGCTCCGGGTCTGGCTGGATCCCCACGGGGTTAAGGCGGCTGTTCATGTCGCCCACCACAGGCCTCTTAGCTGAAATAGCAAAGCTTCTTGCAGATTCTCCGGTCGGCCTGTCCATCCATCGCCGTCTTTGTTCTCCCAATCCGTGGTAGCCAAACTCAGTGCGCGCACCTCGTCTCGACCTTCTTTCGCCAATCGCAAGCGCTCGTTTAGACCTGAGAGTTCGGATTGCTCTGTCATGGCCGGTCTTTCGGTCTTCAGTCTTTCAGGTCGGCCTGTCCGAATCCCCAGCCTTCCGCCCTCATCTGAGCCTCCCACTCGTCGTCCAGGGTCGACCGACGCAAACGGATGAGTCGCAGGCAGTCCTCCCCCACCGGCCAGCGGACGGGAAGCTGCTGTTGGAGCTGGACAATGTCGGCGATCGCGGCTGCAACGGCATCCGAGCCGGGCCGCGTAGCGGCCAGGTCGCGAAATTCGCGAAGCGCCCTCTCGACGCCTCTTTGGTACGCACTGCTACCGGTTCGAAGCGACTGGCAGACGTCGAGATTCGTTGTTTGCAAGTCGCTTCGATACATGCCTGGCTGAAGAATCGAAATTTGCACGCCAAATGAGGCCACCTCATCGATCATGCTCTCTGAAAGGCCTTCCACTGCGTGCTTCGACGCCGCGTACATCCCAGTGATCGGCTCGGGAACCTCCCCCGAGAGTGAGCTGACATTGATGATCTTCCCGTGCTGCTGCAAACGCATTGCCGCAAGCACCGCTTTCATCATCCGCCACTGCCCCACAAAGTTGGTATCAAACTGCTTTTGGACCTCGCCCTCTGAGAGGTCCTCCAAAGGCCCGTAGAGTCCATAGCCGGCGTTGTTTACAAGGACGTCGATGCGCCCGTGCCGCTCCAGTACGGTGGCTACAGCGCCTGACACCGACGAGGGCTGCGTGACGTCCAGTTCAAGCGCTTCGATCTGGCCACCGAACCCCTCGACCACCGACCCGGCATCTCTACCGGGGTCGCGCATCGTAGCTACGACCTTGTTTCCTCGCGCGGCGCACTCCTTTGCTGCTGCAGCCCCAAAACCGCGGGAGGCGCCGGTGATCAGAACCACGTTGTCGCGCTCCCACGACCATCTATCAGCTTCGGGAAGTTGGCCCGGACGCCGCCAGCTTCGAAGGGAACCAGAGCGCCGGAGCTGATCCCACTCCGCCTCTGTCGTGGACCCGCGTGCCTCCAGCATATGAACAGAGTCGTCGCCCACTGGCCATCGCATCGGCAGCGGCTGTTGAAGATCAACCATGTCGGCTATCGCGGCACCGACAGAAGACGAACCGGGCCGCGTGGCTGCCCGTCCTCTAAAGGCCTCGAGGGCAGCAGACACGGGCTCCTGGTATGGGCTCTTCCCATCCCGGACCGTCCGACAAACGTCGAGGCTACCGGTCTGCCAATCGCTGGCGAACATTCCCGGTTCGAGGATGCAGACTTCCACCCCGAGATGAGCAACCTCGAACCTGAGCGATTCAGACATTCCTTCGACTGCATGCTTGGAAGCTGCGTACATGCCCAACCAAGCGCCGGGCACTCGTCCCGCAAGCGAACTCACATTCACGATCTTGCCGAAGCGTCTCGCTCTCATTGCCGGGAGCACCGCACGAGCCATCCGCCATTGGCCCAGCACGTTTGTGTCGATCTGGCGCCATACCTCGTCCTCCTCGAAATCCTCCGCGGGTCCGTACAAGCCGTACCCAGCGTTGTTGACCAGCACGTCGATACGTCCAAAGCGCTCGATCGCCGAGCGAACGGCGGCTTCGACATCTTCCGCGAGCGTGACATCCAGCCGCATCGGATGGATCAGCCCCGGGAACGCTGCGGCTAGTCCTCCCCCATCCCTTTCCGGCTCTCTCATGGTGGCGACGACCGTGTGTCCCCGCCCGGCAATACGCCGGGCGGCGGCTTCGCCGAATCCGCGGGATGCGCCGGTGATGAGTACGACCTTCTCTTCCATACCGACTCCTCTTCGACAAGGTTAGCCGAACAGGTCTCTCGATCGCCGGTCGGCGTCTTGGATTATCGAGAGCGCAGCCTTAGAGTGCCGGTCAACCGGCGGCGCCGAAACGGCGCCACTTAATCGCCCAGGAGGCAGTCCCTTGGCCAGATCCCCCGAAGAGGTAGTCACTGACTTTTGTCAGGCCTGGTCCCGACTAGATCTGGATGAACTGATGACCTATTTCACCGACGAAAGCATCTATCACAACATCCCAACCCCAGCCATTCATGGGAAAGGGGCGATCCGTGAGTCGCTCGGCGGGTTTCTCCCGACCTGCACTGGGGCGAACTGGGAGATTCTCAACGTGGCTTCCAGCGGCAACGTCGTCTTCACAGAGCGCGTCGACCGCCTCGATGTCGGTGACAAACACGTCGATCTGCCGGTCAACGGAGTTTTCCAAGTGGAAGGTGAGCACATCCTTGCTTGGCGCGATTATTTTGACATGGCCATGTTCACATCGGGGCTCGCGTGAGACGCAGAAAACTCTCTGAAAGGGCAGCCACTGCACCAATGAATCTGCCGCGTACAATTCCCCGCCGAAGGAGGATCCCATGATTATCATCTCCGGCTGGATTGAACTTGAACCGGGCCAGGTCAAGGACGCCCTCGAGAAGGCGGAGCCCTATATCACTCCGGTACGTGTCCAGGAGGGCTGCCTCGACTATGCCTGGACGGAGGATCGGATAATTCCCGGGAGGATCTACATCTACGAACGGTGGGAAACTCAGGAAGCTCTGGCAAAACACCTGGTCGGCGAGAACTATCTGAATATGCGGAATCACATGGGACAGTACGGCTCCAAAGGCGCAGACATCCTCAAGTACCGGATCGAGGTGGCGGAGCCCGTCTACGACCAGACCGGTACGCCGAGAGCCGACTTCTTCACCGTCTCCAACTGACAAGGCCTGCCCGTCGTTACTCTGAGCAGACCATGACGTACTCAAATCGGCTGGCCTTCGGTCTCAACCTTTCGACTCCAGCTCGCCGGCGGCCTTTGACGCTCTGCTCACGACCTCCGACTCCACCGAGTCCGGAGTTGGAGAAAGCTCGTCTATGGCCCTCCCTACCCGGGGCAAGTCCTGCGCCGTCTCGTCGTGAAGTTCACAGGCCACCAGGTCGCTCGGTCTTCGGAGACCGGGCGACCTGGTGGCCAAACGTATATATGTCCCCTATTGGTCGTTGAATTTGTTCCGGGCGTATTCAAGATCGCCGATTAGTTGATCCAGGCTCTTATACCATTCGGTGACTGATGGCTGGTCATCATGGGCAACGTCGGCCTCAGCCATAGCATCTTCTATCTGATCCGCCCACGTGTAGAGCCGTTCTTCGACAATTTCCTTGGAGAAAGGACCGTCCAGGAACTCCCTGAGCATCGATTCGTACTCATCTTCATATGCCGCCCATGTGCTGATGATTAGGTCACAGGCCGCTGAACGTTGAGCGATGCCCCACCCACCGTAGATAAAGGGCCTGCAGTCATTGGTTGTTTCTCCCCACGCATCCTTGATGGGGATGACCGGATTGGATTGAACCCTGATCACCTCGAAAGCGTTGTCGAGATCCCATGGGATCAAATGCATGGTTTCAGTTGTAGGATTCCCGTACCAATAGTAGTTGTGGGGATTGCAGGCATATTCGCCGACACCCTCATTCTGGGCATCCCGATCTCCATCTGAAATGCCGCTTGGCCCGCCACAGTACCAATGGAAGACCCCATCGTCGTTCGAGATTGCCCGATCCACGATCGCATAGGCGAGGATCTGATCCATGTCCACCCATGTTTCCATGACGGATTGACGGTTTTGTTTTTCTGCGGCCACGATCTCTTCGCCGAAGCTCCGGACCAGGTCAAAGGATGGATCTTCACCTTCGTTCGTCTTGAGTGCCCACCGGAAATCACTGTCCGTTTTCGGGCGACCGTCCGGGTGGATAGGCCACACTTCCTTGTACAGGTTTCCGGTCCCATCTTCGAAATTTTCGCGGGTGAAGCGGCCATCGATCTGTTCGGTCAGCGCGAAGATCCCATTGTACTTGCCATTGATGATGAGTTTGGCATGCACCGAACGGGGCGCGGGTACACCCATTTCCCGGAATAACCAATAACCGAGACGTTCATGCATCTTAGTCGGGTCGAGATTCTGTGAATGGAACTGGAGCTTTTTCAGACCATAGAAGGTGTCATCGGAGTCTTCCCAGTTGATCTTCACCTTCATGGAGAGCTTCGTACATGTTTTCGCCCCTTCGCCTTCGAAGAAGCTGCCGGAGAGGCAGAATACCCATGCTCCAACTGACCCCTTGTACCGAATGCCGATCGGACCGATTGTCTGCCCCTTAAAGGTGAGGGTTCCCTCCACATACTCTTCTCTTCCAGGGGCTTCGTCGAGAAAAGCGAGATTCTCCTCTGACAGTGTCAGTTCAAATATGTGGAGGCGATCCTGATCGAAAATATAGGATGCGTCACCGTTCCGGTAATCGGTTTTCTCTTCCCCTCCGGGGCTTTCCGGTTCTTCCTGCTCCTCCGAATCTGGTTGAGGTGCTGACTCCGGGTCAGAAGTTGGTGCTGATTGACTGGGGGAACTTGACGGCTCAGATATAGAAACATCGCCGGGCCCTGTATTTATGTCACCTGTTGATAGGCATCCCGCCAATAGCGGGAAAAAGAGAATCAAAACGGTAACAGAGGAAGGTAATCGGAGTAACCGCATCATCCGAGTCTAATACTAGGGAGGACTGGCTGGGAGCCTAGACCCCCGACCGGTCCCGACGTCTGCAGCAAGGTTTCCGGAACCCCGCGAAAAGATCGCCGAGGCTGGGAAATGGAGGACGCGCGGCCTCATTCACCGTCATCGAGATCCTCCAACTTGAGGATGCCCTGTTTGAGTCCCGCGATGACAGCCTCGGTGCGCGAGCTAACTCCCAGCTTGTAAAATACCTGCGTCAGGTCTGCCTGGGCCGTTCTCACGCTGACGTAAAGCTCCGCGGCTATCTCCGTGTTGGTGCGACCGCAGGCTGCAAGGCGCAGGACCTGTTGTTCCCGTTCAGTGAGCTGGATCGTCTCCAATCGCTCCCCGGCTGATTTAGCGTCATCGGTCCGACCATCAGCGAAGCGGTGCAGCACCTTCTTGGCGATGGCCGGATGTAGCACAGCTTCGCCCGCGTGAATCTTGTGGACCGCCTCGACAACATCCGAAGCCGGAACGTCTTTAAGCAAGTACCCCGCCGCGCCTGCGGAAAGGATTGCAAACACATAATGATCATCGTCGTAAGACGAGAGGATCAGCACCGCAGTCTCGGGGCGAACAGCCTTGATCTTCTTTGTTGCCTCGATCCCGTTGAGCACCGGCATCGAGATACCCAGCACTGCCACGTGCGGAGCGCCGACTTCGACCAGTTCGACACCGCTTCTGCGCCGTTCGAAGCTTCGCCAACGACGGTGATGTCAACTGCGCGCTCGAGGATATTGCGCGTCCCCTCCCGCACCACCGCGTGGTCGTCAGCAATCACCACGCGAATCTGTCCTTGGTCACTGCCCGTGTCGATCACTCAACGCATTGTAATGATCTTCAGGCCGGGTACATTGGGCATCCGCAAAACTGCTCAGCGCCAGTCTGCATTAAGCCACAGTGAGTCCTGCGCAGTAACCGATACCTCAAACCCCCAGGCTACAAGACTTCCGTCGAAGACATCTCTCGGATGGCCTGGGCCAATACAGGTCTGGCAGTCCACCGCCCTCCACTCCTTGGTTAGACCAATCCTGTACTCAACTGCTCGAACAGCCGCCAGTACGCGGCAGCCGTTTGCTCCTGCTCACTGCTAACGATGGGCTTCGACCTCCCCCCGGATAAACTCGAGCAACAATGGAAACACTTTTCTTCGCTGAGGTTCGAAAACGTCATCCATCTCGGTTTCCACCATGAGCACCACGGCAAATGCGCTCTCCGGGTCGTTTGATAGCCTGATAAAGCCTGCTCCAACCAGATTGTCTGGCTCCTCCGTGCTTACCCAATAGCCAGCTTTCTGTCCATAGTCGTATCCATCGACGCCAAGCTCCTCGGGAAAAGTGTCATAGCCAGCACCGATTGGAAAGTCGGCCTGTTGGGTGAGGCCAAGCAATAGGTCCGTATGCTCCGGTGAAAGAAGCTCGCCGCGTAAAAGAGCCGCCCACACCCGGGCAAGGTCAGCCGGCGCAAGCCAGGCGAGCCGCCAATCGTGCACGAACGTTGAACGAGCCGATAACCCAGCCAGGCCCGTCACTTCGGCTATGTTCGCCGGAGTGATAAGCGTAGTTAGATGATTCGCTGCAATATCCGATGAGATCAGCACGGCCAATTCAAGGTGATCTTCGATTTCGGGGTAGTCGAAATTTTTCCGTTCAACCTCACGGAGGACTGCGATAAACGTCACTATCTTCCCCGCCGAAGCAGGGTACTGGGCGTAGTCTGTCGGCGACTCGGCGAGCGCATCACATTCGACGTCGATCAACGCGAACCCCCATGCCCCGTTGTATCCCTCCATCGCCGCGTCTACGTCGTCGGTTAGCACCTGCAGGCGGCCGCCGACCGACGAACATCGCTCCCTGGCGACAGTGGCTGTGGGCGTTGGTGGGACGGCAGTTGGAGTGGGTTCAGGAGTTGAAGTTGGAGTGACCGTCGGTGGAACCGGCGTGGACGTAGGGTCGTCCTCAGCGAAGGGCAGAGAGCAGGCCACACCGGTGACAACGAGCAGCATCGGAGCCAACAACATCGAGCGGAACGGCGTTTGGTCGCGAAACCAGAGCTGCACTTGGTCTGCTCCCGGTAACCCTAGGCCGCCTCACGGACTGGGGAGTATGGGCGACGGTCGTTCCGGAGCCCATACTCGTGTTGATTCTCCGGTGACGGAGCAATCATAGATCGCATGAAGGTTGAGGCCGACTGTTCGGGGTTGTCTAGGTTAGCTTTCGGGGATCAAACGTGTTCAGCCTCTGTGGCGTGATCTTTCCGACCACCCGGCTGGTGCTATTCGTCCTCTTTATGAAGTGCTCGCTCACTGCTCCCGTCGACCCGCTGTTGTCGGCCAGCTTCTCAAGAAAGCGGGCTACAAGGTCGCGATCATCGAAGAGCTCAATCCGGCCCACGACAGGGATGGCACCCTTGGGACCCGCCTCGCGGACAACGGAAACACGAGGATCCGCTTCCATTTCACGGGCCTTGGCCCTGTTCTTGGTAGTCGTTATGTAGAGCCCATCATCCAGCACGGCGTGGCTGACTCATACTCCAAGGGCTCGGCCGTCTGACCGGATCCAGCAGACCGTGACGCCGGGGGCCTCCTCGATGACTTCCTAGGCCTCTTCCCCGGTGAGTCGGTACGGGCGCAGGTCTTCCCAGACCGGTTCTTGCGGTGTTGTCATGACGCTCTTCCTCCAACGCTGCATCGAGACCCTGCTCACTCGCCAGTCTCGACGCCTCCCGCAGGCCCACCATTTTGGATCGCGATGGCGAGGTTAGTTCAACCCCGCAAGAACCGGGAGCTTCAACGCGGGTGAAGAGATTCGATTTCGACCACGCGCTCTTGGAACCGCCATACCCCGTCCTCACAACGCACCATCCGGTCCCGGTAGCGGCCGAAGGCGAAGGCGTAAGCATCCGAACCGCCCTCGTCCTCGTCCATCCGGAGAAAATAGCTGGTGACTGTAGCACCGTCGCCATCAACGGTAACAACAGGTTCCACCACCATATGCTTGTGCCATCGCGCCGGGGCGCGAGTGTGCGTGGCAACAAACGCAGCCAGGGCCTTGCGTCCCTGGTGCCTCTGGCCTTCGGCCGGGGCGAAGTCTGGGCGGCGGCGCATGTCGAAGGCACCGTCCTCGGCAAAACACTCGACCCAATCAGCCTCCAGGCCATAGTCGATGCTATGGCCATACTTGTAGAGAGTCGCCAAGATTCCCCGTTCGTCCTCCGAGCGGCTGACCTGCTCTTCGAGTCGACTCAACCGATCTTCGATGTCGCTCACTTCGTAGCTCCTTGTTTGGTTTCTGTGGCCGTAACCCCATACCTAAAGCCGCGTACAGGAGATGCTACTGGGAGTTCGAGCCGAACTTTCCCCTGATTACGTCGCTTATCAGCTCCACGCATTCTCCTGGATGTAATGTCCGGCGTCGTCGGGGAGGGCGGTGCCTCCGGTGCGCCTTTGCGAACGCCAAGGACATTTACCACGGCCCGCTTGACTACGTTGCCGAGCACGTCGCCCATAACTCGCACTGCCTTTGTGCCGAGTTGTGGAGTGGTCAGGAAAACTGGTCAGCCCGGGTCGATTGTCCCAGCAGGCTGTGACCCCCGCTGTCCCTTGCTGCCATCGCCGAGCTCGCCCGGGGCATCTGCGCGGCCCGCATCCTCGGCTGGACCGGAGGCGAGCAGAGGCGAGCGTAACCTGCCCGTGAGGCGGTCTGCCTCCTGCTGGCTGATCTTGCCTTCAGCAACAAGTGTTGCGGCCTGCACAGGTGACAATTCCGCGCCGCTCAAGGGCTCGAGACGGAGTCGGCGGAACACCGGCACAGTGAGAAACGCTGTGATAGCCAGGATCACCAGCACGGCTGAGGACACGCCGATCGCCCACGCCGGGCCGAACTCGTCCGCAGCAGCCGTAATCGGCAGAACGCCCAACGGCATGACCCCAAACGACATCAGGTTCACGGACATCACACGGCCACGGAACTCAGGCGGTGTTATCGCCTGCACAACCGTGTTGTTCGATGACATGAAGACCATCTGCCCGATGTTGGACGCGGCAATGAACACGAGAGCGAGTGGAAACAGGCGTGTCGAAGTGAAGGCGACAAGGAACGAGCCCATTAGAACCGCGCCGAAGAACATCAGGCGGCCCTTGTGCTGGTACTGATCCAGGTTGGCGGTGACCGCGGCACCAACGAGGCCTCCCACACCTCCCGCCGCCATCAACAGCCCCAGTCCTGTGCCATCTCCATGGCCGAACACATCTGCTGCGAACACAGGGAGCATGATCTGAACAGGGAAAGCGAAGAAGGGGAGCAGCAGTCCAGAGAAAAGAAGCATCGCAATGACGGGTGTGTGCGATATGTAACGGAAGCCGCCCAGCAACTCCTGTACGAATCCTTCCGGCTCCACATCAGTCTTCAGTCCATGGCTGGGGAGGCGAAATTCAGAAGCTACCGCCACGCAGAAAAGTAGGAATGTAAATAGGTAGACCCAACCGACTCCCACCGGGGCTATGAGCAGCCCGGCGGCAGCCGGAGCGATGATGCGCGTGACATTCATCCCACCCATCTGCAAGGAGATAGCGTTCATCAGCTTATGCTGGGGTACAAGAAGGGGTACGAGGGCCTGCCGGGCAGGCATGTTCAGCGAGAACACTGAACCAGCTGTGAACGCCAGTGCGAACAGATGCCAGTAGGCGATCAAGTCCGTCAGTATCAGGATGCTCGTGACCAAACTGACAGCCGCGGCCGCCGTCTGAGTAACGATCAGAAGAGTACGCTTGTTGATCCGGTCTGCGATCACACCGCCGAGAGGAGCCAGGACCAGCATGGGTACGGCCGCACCTACCGAGACCAGCCCCAGCGCTGATGCCTTTCCGGTCAGTTCGAAGGCCAAGAATGCCCTGAGGACGAACTGCATCTGCATCGCCATGAAGAAACACAGGTTCCCGTAGATGAACCATGCGTATTCCTTCTCCTCGAGCGACGTGAACGTGGTTCGAAAGGCCGTCGACTCCCGGAGGGGGCGGGGCAGGAATCCGGTCAAGGGCATGCGCCTCCGCTGCTCGCGGCACGCCGCGGCGCAGCGACTCTACAAAGATGCGTGCTTCTCGAGTTTACACGACAAATCTTGAGCTCCCCCCCGTTGCACCACGGCCCCGCTCACGTAGCCGGAGACCCGCTTGAGCTCCGCTAGGGCTGAAGAAAGACCGCTACCATTTCGGCGTAGGCGATGGCCCCCTCGGGCCGAAGATGAACACCGTCCTCCCAAAGAAGTCCGCTTACTTGTTGGGTGGTTGCATGCCAGTCGACCAAAAAGACGTTCGGGTGGTGCTGGACCCCGCGGGCGATCACGCGGTTGTTGGGGCCCTCCCACTCCCTCGACACCGTTACGTTAACGAAAACTACCTCCCGTTCGCTCCCGGCGATTGCGACCATTTCATCAAGCTGTGAATCGCTGAACTCGCCGTTGTTGCCTATGTGGATGACAACGACATCGCGAAGTCGTCCGGCCTCCGACTGCTCCTCCAAGACGTCTATCACTTCGGACACAAGGCGGCCTATCTCGGCATCAATCTCTATACCGGGCACCAAGGCTTCAAGGTCGTCCACCGCCGCAAGGAGCACTGAATCGCCGATTGCGGTGACCGTGGTCCCGTCGACCAGCGGCTCTATTGTCGGGGTAACGCCAGATGGCTGAACCCACTCCCCCGACGGTCCGAAGAAGAATCGTGTGGCCGGACCACGCAAATCGCCCTGGCTTAGGGCTGCAAGCTCGATGCCAGCTACGAGGGCCGCGACGGCCACGAGCAGCAACCAGAGGCGACCAATCCAGCTTCTGCCCAGCATCTGAGCCACGGCTAGCGCGTCCGGAGGCCGGCCTCGATGAGATCAACGTAGAAGAGCGCACCGTCTGGCCGAAGGTGGATGCCGTCATCCCAGAAGATATCCGGGAATGCCTGGGCTTCTGCGTGCCAGTCGACGAGGATCGCATTGGGATGACGTTCCACGCCGTCCTCGATCACTTCGTTGTTAGGATCTTCCCACCAGCGGGGGACCTTCAAGTTGACGAACAGGATCTTTCGATCGGCGCCGGCAATCGAAACCACCTCGTCCACATGCTCCGCTTTGATCGGTCCGTTGTTCCCAATATGAATTAGAAGCACTTCGCCGAGTTCACCAGTCCGCTCCCGCTCTCGAAGAATAGAGATAGCGTTAATCATTGCCCTGCTAACAGCCGCGTCCACATCGATACCCTCGAAATGGTTCGCCAAAGTGCGAGCGGCCCCGAGCATTACGGAGTCCCCCACAGCAGTGATTCGAACGACGGCCGGACCATCAACGGTCTCCGATTCATCGAGGGCCGTGTTTGCGGCCTCCGGCCAAACCACCTCGAGAATCTCCTCTGCAGGGACAAGTCCATCCCGGCCGAGCTTGGCCACGAACACCCTAGGACCAGCCGCAAACGCCTTGTTGATATTTGCGTCGCGGACGGACAGCCTGACCCCGTTCCCGTTCGAGGTGCTCACAATGCGAACGCTGTCGAGTGCGAAGTAATCCGGGGCCTTCGGAGACTCGGCGGCGACGGCTCCGTACGTGACGCCCACGATGCACACGACGGCAAGAGCCGCGGAGACAGTCGCGAGGCCCTTTTCCCTCGCCGAAGAAATGCGCCACCCTCTGACCCTGGCCATGGTCCGGCCGAGCGCACCCTTGCGGACTGGCTGCTCCAAGAATCGATAGGAAAGACCCGCGATAAACACCGCGACGGCCACTTGAGCGGCAACAACCACAGGGCCCTCCCAGGGTACTTCGATGCCCGGGCGAACGAAGGCGAATATCGGCCAGTGCCAGAGATAGATTCCGTATGACCTCAGCCCGATCCAACGCATTGGAGCACATCCCAGGACCTTGCCGGTCAGTGTCCGAGGATGAACCGAAGCCACGATCAACGCAACGGAGGCAACGCCTACGAGCGCGAAGCCGCCTCGGAACAGGAGCCGGTCGGTTTCGCTGAGCGAGAGCACTGCCCAGGTGAGAATGGCCAGTGAAGCGATTCCCACCAAATCTAGGGACAGCGGGCCGATACGCCCGCGTGATTCCGAAAGACCAGGACGGCGAAGGAAGAAGGCCAGGGCCGCGCCGGCCAAAAGACCGGACGCCCTGGTGTCAGTTCCGTAGTAGATGCGAGAGACATCCTTCGCCGGGTCGTACATCAGTACCATCGCGGTGGCCGAGGCGACTGCCCCAGCGATAACCAAGGGCGCAAGCAATCGCGGACGCATCAGCGCTAGGCCGCCGCTGATGACCAAGGGCCAGATCAGGTAGAACTGCTCTTCGATCGCGAGCGACCACAGGTGCTGCAGAATCTGCGGACGGGCAAAACTCTCGAAGTAAGATTGGCCATTGAACGTCAGATACCAGTTTGTGACGTACGTGAGTGCGGCAATAACGTCGCCTCGCATCCCGGCGACCTCACGCGGCTCAAAGACCTCCGCGTAGGCCATGGCGGCGATGAGAAGCAGAAATAGCGCCGGCAGGAGGCGCTTGGCTCTTCGGGCCCAAAATTTGGGCAGACTAATCCCGCTCCTACTTTCCTTCTCGGAGAGCAGGCCGTGGGTAATGATGAATCCACTGATCACAAAGAAGATTTCGACGCCCAGGAAGCCCGCTGGTGCGATATCGAGAGAACTGTGGAAGAGGACCACCACAATGACGGCAAGCGCCCTCATCCCATCGAGCCCAGGGAGATAGCGGCTGGGCGAGCCCTTCGGTCGGTGGGTCTTCTGCGATTCTTGTGATGTGCTACCGGCGCTCACATAATTTGCCCGAACGAGTGATTGGTCCACGAAGCCGCAGCTTCAGGCGAGCAACCATCGAAGCCATCGGAAAGATTCAACTGAGCCCTCCCCGTGCGTTTCCAAGGGTGCGCCGATCGCTCGCAGTGGTCCATAGTCGCCGAACGGCTGAACGACTCGGCAGTCAGCATTCCCTTCAATCAGCGGCAGGGAAAAGGGCTTCCATAACGGTCTGGGCCAGCAGACGAGCGCGGGAGGGCCCAAAATGGACTCCATCGGACGCATCGGGTGAGATTCGTGAGGTATCCACAAAGACCACCCAGTCCCGGAGATCCGCCTCCGCTTTGGCGGCAACATTGAGAGGCGGACTGTTCCTGGCCAGGTCCTCCCGGAGAAGCCCCGGGAGACCAACCCACGCCACGATTCGGCCCGGCGCCTTCACAAGGTCCATCATGGCGCCGACGTCCTGACCGTAGAGTTCTGGCGCTATGTACCCAGCATCATTGGCCCCGACCATCAAGACTACGACGTCGGGGGCATACCGAGCCATCTCGGCCGGCATATAGCTGAACCAATCGTTAAACGGCACTCCAAGTATCTCGGAACGGCCCGACTGTCCTCGAAGACGAGCGGAAATCTTGTAGTCGGCGCTGCGCACCGGAATCCCCCCCTGGTCACGGAACATCTCGAAGAGATTTGTGGTCATGAAATAAGAGAGTGAGTCGCCGTCAGACCAGACTTGAAGGCCAGCAGGACTCTCAGGGAGCACTGGTGTCAGTGGAGGCGGTGGCTCGCCGTCGCGTGCCACATCCATGATTCTCCACTGCACGAGGCACTTCGCTTCGCCCTCCAAGGGCACCGGCTCACCCTCATCGCAGAGCCTTGTCGAGGCGGGGATCGCTCCATCGGAAGACTCATTCTCATCAGCATTAGCTGAACGCATCACCACACGTGGCGAGGCCACCACCGAGAAGATGGCAACGGCACCGAATACGAGGGAAACAATGACCAAATGTGAAAGTGCCCGCATCCGCTCGTGGCGACGCATCATGAGATAAGAGAATATCACTGGTTCTGTTGCAGTCAGTTCGAAGGAAAGTTGGAGCTATCGAGGTGGATCTTCAACCACCGGCCAGTTTAACTCTGTGACCCTGCTTCTCGAGCCAAGCAACCACGCGAGTACTTTGATCGCCCTGGAGTTCGACGGTCCGCTCCCTGACTGTGCCGCCGACACCGCACCGCTGTTTTAGCGTGGTTGCCAATTTCCGAATCTCATCAGGATTTCCCGGCAACCCATGAATAACCGTGACTTCCTTGCCACCGCGCCCACTTCGCTCGCGTGTCACTCTGACCACTCCGTCAGCAGGAAACCTCGCTGATCCGCCGAGCCTGTTCTTTTGTTTGGACGACCGGTGCCGAACGGGCTTCCGAAGGTCGCCCCGATCGCTCGAATAGACAAGTCTCGAGTCGTCCACGTGACCTCTTCATCTCCTCTGCTCGAAGCTGCCTACTAAGGAATTTTAGCCGCTGATGTTAGGTGGAACGAGGCGCAATCGCTCATTCGGAACGAGAGAGAACTCTTCAGCGCTAAGAGCCCTGCCCCCGAGCGAGGCTTCGATCACATCTCCCCGCTTGATCACCACATGTTGCGACCTCACCGGATTTCGGAGCCCCCGAGTAGACCCCAAATCCACAATCTCCGCGCGGACTTGCCCTGGTTCAGTTTCGAGCATCGCCAGAGACCCTAGCCGTGTCGACAAGTGATGAGGGAGGATCGGGCTTCCCGAGTTAACAAGGAGAATGCCTTCTCGGAACTCCAGGCGCTCCACGTGCGTATCGCCTCCAACCACTACATCGACACTTTCCCCCCCCAGCGAAGCGGTCACAATATCGTCCATTGGTCGGGACTCGGGTCGCAGCTCGTGAGCCATACCGATGCGGAATCCATCGGAATCAACGAATTGTGTGGAAGCCAACCGGGGGTCGGTGAAGATGTCGTTGTTACCCTTCGCGACAAGGACATCCGCAAACTGCTCGCACCAGTCGAGTACCGCGGGGGCGATCACATCGCCCCCGTGGAGAATGAGGTCAACGTCGCGAAGAGCCTCTCCAGCGCTCGGCCCGAGCTCGTCGAGGCTGTGAACCAGTGACGGTAGGTGAGTGTCGCTGATGAGTCCGATGCGCATAGATCCAGCTTCGAGCAGCTCGCCCTCACCAGCAAGGCTTCTGGCCTCCGGGAGGGGGACTGCGCACTCCCGGCGGATATGCTACCGTCCGCGAACATCTCAAGGCAGGAACAGTCGATGAATCAGCAGCGCCAAGCCGCAATCGCGGGAATCCATGAGTATCCATTGCGAGTGGCCCCCGGGGTTTCGGCCATGCAGATAAAGGCCGCTTCGCTCACCGAGGCGCTCGAGGACGCCGGCCTCGACTGGAAGGACGTTGACGGCCTCTACGACGCAGGCGACGGCGAAGGTGGTGGTGGGCTCGGGCTCTCTGCCTATCTCGGGCTCAGGCCGAGGGTCATCGACACAACCCAAGTCGGCGGCTCATCGTACGAGTTTCATGCCTCCCACGTGCTGAGGGACATGGCGGCCGGCCGCGTGAATGTTGCCATAACCACGTACGGGTCGACATCGGCCTCCAACAGAGTACCAATCGGAACCGGTGGGGGACGCGGACCAGCCGGCGGGACATGGCAGACGAATATGGAGCTTCCGTACGGCCAAACGCTCATCAGCAATTACGCGATGGTCGCTCAGCGTCACATGCACGAATACGGAACGACATCTACGCAATTGGCGCACATTTCCGTGGCCACCAGGAAGCATGCGATGCGAAACCCGGAGGCCGTGAAGGCGATGACCGACCTTCAGTTCGTCAAAGTAGATGAGATCGACGTCGACGACGTCCTAGAGTCTCGAATAGTTGCCGATCCGCTCCACCTCCTCGAATGCTGCATGGTGTCAGACGGTGGTGGCGCAGCGGTCTTCGTCAATGCCGACGTCGCGCGTAACATCAAGAAGAAACCCGTCTGGATCATAGGTTCCGGAGAGGCAACCAAGTTCAGAGAGAATGATGGCGACATCACGACCAGCGCCGGCGCCCAGAGCGCTCCCGCCGCACTGGGCCAGGCCGGTGTTTCACCCGACGAGATCGACATTGCAATGATCTACGATTCGTTTTCAATCACCGTGGGCGTATGTCTCGAAGACCTCGGTTTCTGCGGGAAAGGAGAAGTCGGCTCATTCATTGAAGACGGCCATCTCGCTTTTGATCAGCCAGGCTTGGCCCTCAACACGGACGGGGGAGGACTTTCTTCGAATCACCCCGGCATGAGGGGCCTCTTCCTGCTGCTCGAGTCAGTGAGGCAGCTCCGAGGCGAATCAAATTCACAGGTGGAGGGCGCGAAGCTTGCCGTAGCACATGGCAATGGTGGCCTCCTGGGCAGCAGCCACACGGGCGGCACTGTCGTCCTTGCCGCTGACTAGAACAGAGGGAGGAACCAGATGCCGAGTCGTCCCCAACCACGCTTTCCCGAGCCGGATACGCAGCACTATTGGGATGGAGTCAAAAACCATGAGCTCCGGTATCAGTACTGCGAGGTTTGTTCTATGGTGAACTTCTACCCCTCGGCGCACTGTCGTCAGTGCGGCAAAGCCAACCTGGTCTGGAGAACTTCGCAGGGCGAAGGAACGATCTACACCTTTTCGGTTGTCCGTCAGAACCGCATACCCGGCTTCGTCGAACTAGGTGCATACGCCGTGGCTTATGTTGACCTCGACGAGGGCTTCCGGATGCTAACCAACATCGTTGGGGCCGAAGACCCGACCACAGACATTGCGATCGGCCAACGGGTGCGGGTTGAATTTGAAGACCAGGAGACCGGTGACTATCCGATCCCGGTGTTTAGGGCGATCTGAACTCGTCTGGCCCAACCGTCTGAGCCACTCATGAACTTCCCGAAGTCTGCTCGCGCTGTGCTGTAACGGGGCGTGCTCGGAAGCAATGCTGCACGCTAAAGCCCCCCGGGGACGCAGCCTCTCGCTCCCCCATGTGTCGTAGTTCTCGCCGCCAACAGGACCAGCAATGAGAAGATCTGTGAGTCGCACGGAAACGACCGGATGCCGAGCCGCCCTGATCCTGCGCGACGTCTTACAAGGACAGAGCCGGTCAGATTGCAGAGCAAGTTACTCGATAATCATGGCATTTTAATGCCAGAACCAAGGTCGAGGTGACGGTCTTCACAATGATTGGCACCCTCGGGATTAGTAAAGTTGAAGTCTTGAAAAGCCAAACATTTCAACTCCAGACCAACTTCTTCGAGGTAGCGCATGACAGCACTACCTTCGGCCTGCCCACTCGCAATATAATCATAGACCTGCTCAGTAGATAGATTGCTATATGCATTGATTTCAGGTGCCACAGTTGTTTTGATATCATTGATAGTCAGTACTTGCGTTAATACCAACCAATCTTCCTTAGAAGTTTCTTCGAAATGATACAGTAAAGTATCTCTAATTGGTGCCATAATTACATAAATAAATGCAAATTCCCGTGTGTTATAATCTTCCTGGTACATGGATGTAAGGATGAGTTGCTCACCACCGTGAAGAGGGCGCCCAGTTGGAGTGATTTGATTACCTGTCTCGTCAATGATGACGTTGTAGCCATAGAATACTAAGTTCTCATCCAGATTGTGTTCGGCACCCTCCCGAACAAGTGGTTCTCCAGTTCTCCTGCTGATCAGGCCGTAAGACCAAAGTTGTTCGAGGTCAAGGACGGCTCCTGTGGCTGGCTCAACAGCCGTAGTAGCTGTTGTCGCCGTGTCCAAACTGCCACCGCAGGCCGAAGTCAAAAGAACCACGATTACGATTAAGGCGAGGGCCTTCATGGTCCGTCCCCTCGGTTCAATAGTGAACTTCAACTGTGCCTTAACCATACTCCTGCCCCCAGAGCACGAGTTATGGTCCAGGACTTCACCTCCGATGGAGCGACGGCGGTCACCCTCAACGAGGACGACGAGTCAACAAGTCAGGACGGAAATGATCCGCGCTGGTGCGAAACATCCCCTCGTTCTTGCTCGACTCTGTGCCAATCTCGCCCAAGGCGTACGCCGCATAGCGCCATCGGAAGCGGAGTCGGCTGACACAGGCCCGACTACACTCGTAAACCAGTGGAGATTGGATGCCTCAGCCGCAGGGCTCGCTGAGATGGCTGCGTTGGGCGCTTCACGGTCTGAACAAATTGGCCTGCTCCCGACCACTTCAGTCCAGGTGAAAGATTCCGGGTTGATGAATTCGCCGGGCTCGCAACCCAATGGGCATCCCCGGTCTCCGGATCGGTCGCGGCAACAGCAGCTAATGGTCGAACGGCCGAATGTCGAGCACCGCTCGATTTCCGAACTTATTTCCGGCGATGGTTCCCCCGTAGCAACTGTGGAACAATCTTGCGGTGGACTCCGAGCTAGAACAGATGTCGGCCACGATCGATGCTCTGGCGGGCAGCGAAGGGATCCAGCAGGCCCTACAAACCCTAGCCGACCGAGCAAAGTCGATAACGGAAGCCGACTACGGCGCGATCACGACCTTTACCGCCGACGGGAAGCTCGATCGTTTCGTATACACGGGCATCGGCGACGTAGACGCCCGAGCCATCGGAGACCCTCCCAACGGCCGGGGCCTTCTTGGAACGCTAGCCCGCTGCGACAGCCCCATCCGAACCGCCGATGTCGCCGTACACCCGGATCACTCGGGGTTTCCTGAAGGACACTTCGAAGTCGGACCCTTCCTGGGTGTTCCGATCCGCGTCGAAGGTCAGACCATCGGTTCCATCTATGTAGCACGCGGTAGAGGACGGACAGAGTTCACCATCCCTCACGAGAAAGCGGCGGTTGTGCTCTCTCTCCAAGCGGCCACCGCCATTTCGCTGACGCTGGAACGGGAGAAAGGCCACCGAATAGCTCTTCTCGAGGAAAGAGCGAGCATTGCCCACGACCTACATGACGGCACCATCCAGTCCTTGTACGCACTCGGCCTCGAGCTCGACGCCCATTTGAGACAGCCGGAGACAGAGTCGGAAACGAAGCAGCTTCTGGAGCGGAGTGTTGAGAGGATCAACGAGCTGATCGCCGACATTCGACAATATATCGGAGCCCTCGAGGCACACACGGCATCTCAGATCCCAGATCTGGCCAGGGACCTGCCATTTGCCCTTCGCCAGCTCGTGCCCACTGGAACCGACACTGTGCTAAGCCTCTCTCCCACAGCCCTTCAATCAATTGATAGTCGCACCGCGGAGGATCTTCTCTACATCGCGCGAGAGGCCATCAGCAATGCAGTACGCCACGCTGAACCGTTCCGAATAGCGGTTGACATGCGGGCGAGTGGCAAGGAAATCGCGTTGACGATCCAAGACAATGGGGCAGGATTTGAACAGTCTTCGGCCCGCGTCGGACTGGGAATGATCAGCATGAGAACGAGGGCCACCCGCCTCGGAGCAACGCTCACTGTGTTGAGTATTCCGGGAATGGGGACAATGGTAAGAATCGCGATGCCCAGGTTTGATGATGCCGACACCGATTGAGATTCTTGTCTGCGACGACCACGACCTTGTCAGGGCTGGAATAAGAACCACGCTTGCCGACGAGAAGGACCTCCGCGTGGTCGGCGAGGCCAGAGACGGCTCGGAAGCCGTCGCTCTTGCCGAGCGCATGAAGCCCGATCTAGTTGTGATGGATGTACGGATGCCGGTTATGGACGGGATCGAAGCCTGCCGCGAGGTTCGCTCTCAAGTTCCTGAAACCAACGTCTTGATGCTGACGTCCTACAGCGATGAACGTGCCGTTCTCTCCGCACTTGTTGCTGGCGCAAGCGGCTTCCTCCTCAAAGACGTCCGCACAGCGGATCTCGTCGACGCGATCCGCACCGTCGGCCGAGGCGGTTCGACACTTGATTCCTCGAGCGCCGAAGCGATTGTCGAGCAGATTCATAAAGGAAATATCATAACGGAGGAGGAGCGACTCGTCGGACAACTGACCGAGCGCGAGTTGGAAACCCTCGACCTGATCTCGGAAGGCCTCACAAATCGAGAAATCGGCCAGCGTCTGTTCCTCTCCGAGAAGACTGTGAAGCACCACGTTAGCGACCTCCTCGCCAAACTCGGCCTCGGGCGTCGTGTCGAAGCGGCAGGGTTCGCCATCCGGCTCCAGACAGGCGGGCGACCTACCAAGCCCGATTGAGACTCTTTAGCCGTAGGACCCGCCGAGCGGAACTTGCGATGCGAACAGCAGCATATGAGGACGACGGATTCCGGTGGGTCTCCACTCCCTCTGTGCGCGATCCTGCGAGTACCGCGCGAAGCGCGGTCAGCGTGCGATCCCTCTTGCCCGGATTCTTGCCTGCCGCCCACACCGTCTAACCTCGACTGTGCGGACATCGAATAGCGCGATTTCAAGCTGCTTGCGTCCGATCCGCCTCGCTTTGATATCGACCGAAACGGTCGTGCATGCAAGCGGTGATCCGCGCGCCCTAATTATCTAGTTCTAGTTGGGAAGCGAGCAGCTCGGCGTAATCATTTCGCACGCTGTTCACCGCTGTCGACACCGCTCGCGCTTCAAGCAAGATCTCTGACGAACTGCCAAGACAAGTACTTAACGCCTCGCGCGGGTCTTCGCCCGGGCCGAGCCAGCGGTTGGCGAGCTCCTCGGTCACTATTAGCGGCATTCGGTCGTGGTAATCAGCCACGTGCTCGTCGGCCTCAGTGGTAATGATGGTGAAGGTTCGCGGCCACGTCCCTTCACTTGGACTCCACGACTCTTGAAGTCCCACCAGGAGCAGCAGATGGCCATCGGTCCTGAAAAACCAGAAGGGCCTGCGGTTCTTGGAAGACCCGGCCCATTCGCAAAAGCCATCCGCCGGGACCAGGCAGCGGCGGCGTCTGAAGGCCTCGCGATAGGCTAGTGCATTCAGTTCACGCGTTGATCTGTCGCGACGCTTCGCGAGCGTCGCGGCCCCAGGAATTGACCAGCCCTCAGCGTGCCTGAAGAAGTTCCCGCGCTTCGTGTTTCATACGAAGAATCACATGCTCATCGGTGGGAGCGATGTTATAACGAGGTCTCAAATCCGGAATGCTATCGGTCGCAAGGCCCAGCTCTTCGGCGAGGGCCTCTCGCTCCCCATCGCCCAAAGCTAAACCGGCCGTACATGGGTACAGGATATTCCAGGCGTTAACGCGATCGGCGCCTGCCCGTCTGCTACGCTTCTGCAATGATTGAGATCGAGTTCGACCATTCCCCTAATCTGCAGGAACCCATCGCGGTACTTGCGTTTGAGGGTTGGAATGACGCGGCGAGCGCGGCGACAAGCGCAGCTCGCTATCTTATCGGACAAACCAAGGCGACCAAATTCGCCACACTCCCGGCCGAGGAGTTTTTTGACTTCAAATCAACCCGTCCGTCGGTCAAGATCAGGCCTTCCGGCGAACGGCAGGTCAATTGGCCTACTCTCGAGTTCTACTCGGCCGAGGGTTCCACCAAGGGATGCGACCTGTTAGTTGGGGTCGGCACAGAGCCCAGCGTCCGATGGCGAACTTTCGCGCTTGAGATCGCAAACCTACTTGGTGAGTTCGACGTGAAGCTCACCATCACGCTCGGAGCCTTGCTCGCAGATTCCCCGCATACAAGGCCGGTGCGCATCACCGGATCGGCGCCCGACCCAGGCACCGCAACCAAGCTCGGGCTCGCCCCATCGAGTTACGAGGGGCCTACGGGCATCGTCGGCATCGTCAGTGACGCTCTCAGGCAGCGTGGCCTCGCCACCGCAAGCCTCTGGGCCAATTGTCCGCATTACGTGTCCGCCAGTCAGAATCCGCCAGCGACAGCGGCCCTCGTTTCGAGGCTCGGGGCACTGATTGGAGCCGACTTCCACGTCGATGAACTCGAGGAGGCCAGCAGGCGATTCGTTAAAGGGGTGGACTCCGCGATGGCCCAGTATCCCGACATCGCGGCCTACGTGGAGCAGCTGGAATCGGCGATCGACCTGGCGCAATCGGAGGGACCAGACGACTTGCCAATACCCTCAGACAAGCTTCTCGGGGAAATTGAGAGGTTCCTCCGCGACAAACGTTCAGAAGACGACTAACGAGGTCACGGGCCACCGGCAATCTGGTCTCGGCACACCTGGTGGTATTCGTCACGATTCTGTAAGCGCCCGACGCGGGCTTGCACCAGCCACAGATGCATACAGTAACTCCAGCGAGGGTGTACCGACATCTGCGTGACCGGGCCCGTCGGAGGGGCTCTCCGATGATGCTTTCGATCTCCAGGGGTCTCGAAGATAGGAAGTCGACCAGCATACTCGAGCGATAATCACCCATGGCTTCAGTCTGCGAAAACATTCTCTCGACAATCTCGTCGCCATCGATCCTTCCGTCCTGGCCGGCGGCGTTTAGATCAAGATTCGCGACCAGCACGACCTCTCGCATGATGCGTTCAGCCTTGGCCCTGAGGTCGGTGTCGTTAAGGATCGTCCTTGTCCCGACCCCACCAGCAGCGACGCTAAGTCCGCTGAAGGGAATATTCCAGCAGAGCTTCTCCCACACTCGCGCGCAGGAGCGAGGATGCGCCTATCGCGTCGATGCCACCAACAACAAGCGACCGACACAGCTCATCAACCTCCGACTGGGAGTCCCCGAAGTGGCCAACTGTGACTCTACCGTAATCGAGATGATGGACCGTTCCCGGATCGCCACGATTGACGCAGACGAAGGCCATCCCTCCAAAGACTCGACCGCCCCCGAAGGCGTCGGCGAACACTTCTTCGACCCCCAAGCCGTTCATGAGGGCCAGGATCCGGGTCTCGGGGCCAACAGCTGGGGCCACAAGCTGGGCGGCATCGTCGAGGGCAGTCGCCTTTAAAGAGCAAATCGCCAGCTCTGCCGGTCCCCGTATACCGGCGCGACACACAGCCGTGTCAGATGCAATCTGAAAGTCTCCGAGCGGACTGGCAATTGAGAGGCCTCCATCTCGAACGGCTTCGTAGTCTCGACGCAAGACGAATGTCACATCATTGCCAGCACGTGACAGGAGGGCGCCGTAGTAGCAGCCGACCGCACCCGCCCCGACAACTTCGATTCGCACAATTCAGAGAGCATAACTACGCGAGGCATTCCTTGCGACAAGAGTTACAATTAGAACAAATGTCCGAACCGATCTTTCCGACGGTTCTTCACGTGGACCTCGACGCGTTCTTTGTGTCGATGGAACTGCTGCGCCATCCGGACCTACGTGGCAAACCAGTCATCGTGGCAGGTGGCCTTGGGCCGCGAGCTGTCGTCAACACCTGCAGTTATGAGGCTCGTCGATTCGGAATTCGGTCTGCGATGCCTCTGGCGCGTGCGCGAAACCTCTGCCCATCGGCCGCAGTCCTGGCATCGGATTTCATGTTGTACGCACCAGCCTCAAAGGCGTTCCACTCGATATTGCGCGACTTCACGCCGGTAGTTGAACCGGCCGGAAATGACGAGGCCTACCTCGATCTCCTCGGAACCGAGCGGTTATGGGGTCCGCCGAGAGAAGCCGCCGAGCACATCAGGATGAGAATCCGAGACGAGATCGGCATTACCGCGTCAGTAGGTATCGCCATCAATAAACTGGTAGCCAAGGTGGCTTCCGACGCAGCCAAGCCCGACGGAGTGACTCTTGTGCCGCCCGGCGACGAAGCCGAATTCTTCGCCCCGCGCCCGATACGCGAACTTCCTGCGATAGGCCCTCGCACCGCCGAGGCCCTTGGCCGGTTAGGCATCCGACGGATCGGCGACCTCGCAGACTATCCAACACCAGCACTTGAGGCGGTGTTCCGAAACCATGGGAGGGACCTCCAGGAACGGGCTCGCGGAATTGCTCAGGGCAAGGTGGCCGAGGAACAGACAGGGAATCGGTCGATCAGCCGAGAGAGGACCTTCGGTATCGATGAAGAAGACCGCGAAAGGCTAGTGGGCGCGCTCGTCCAACAGTGCGAGAGCGTGGGCGGAACCCTCTTTGGAGAAATGCAAGCGGCGCGAACTGTTGCTCTCAAGCTGCGGTTTCCACCATTCGAAACAATCTCGAGATCCACGTCGCCTGTTCGCCCAGTGACCACGTCAGACGAAATCAGGGCTGAAGCCATACCTCTCCTTGAGCAGGCGCTTGCTCATCATCCGGCAAGCCCGATCCGACTTATCGGAGTGGGCGTCACAAACCTGATTCCACGGATGCGGCAACTGGCTCTGGGCGAGTCTGAGGCCAACCAAAACCTCGCAGAGACATTGCAGAGTCTCAAAGGGAGATTTGGCTGGACGTCGGTCAGGCGCGCCATTGAGCTTAGTGGGCCGGGCTCCCACAAGAGCGAGCCGGAGCGGATTGACAATATCCGCCGCGCCGGTGACAGTGCTGCCACCGACGACGGGGGACAGGGGTGAGCCGCGAAACCGACAATGAATCTCCGACCTGGCTGCCACTGGGAGCCGCGGCCGAGATGTTGGGCGTTAGCGAGTCGACCGTCCGAAGGTGGGTCGACGGGAGCGAGATACGTTCGTTCCGCACGCGCGGGGGACATCGCCGGGTGCTTGCCGAGGACCTCAAGAGCCTCGTTGCGGACCCAGCGGGTACTGGCCGCGGAGACGCCAACCACGTACTCGACGTCGCTACAGCGAGAATAAGACGCCGGCTCAACAGACAGAAGCGATCTGAATCGCTCCAGGTGATTGAAGGCCTTTCGGCAGCTGCCCGCGAGAGACTAAGGCTCTTGGGCCGGCATCTTGCGGACTTGTTCGCCCACTACGCAACAGCCAAGGGAAAGAAAGACGGCTTCCTCAGCGACGCTCGAACTATCGGGCACGAATATGGTCGAGTGATGGTCGAGGAGGGAGTGCGATTGAGCTCGGCGATTGCCGCCTTCAACAGCCTCCGGCGGTCGCTCGAGGAGACAGCATCTCAGATCGCGACAGAAACGCAACTCAGCGTAGAACAAGCCGTTGAAGCCGTAGAAGAGTTACTGACGCTTGCCGACACGGTACTTGAAGGGATGGCCGAACAATACGAAGTCTCTCCTTCGTAGCCGGTGGCGTTCAGTCACGTCTGCCAGGACGAAGCCCTGCTGATTTGGCCCCCCGGGAGCGAGCGGATGGCAGGTGACAGGCTTGTAGACCGGCTGGTCCAAGTTGTAGGCCGTGACCACGTCCTCCTAGACCCCGGACTCAAGGCTTCGTACGAGCGCGACTGGACGGGCAGGTATGGAGCGGAGGCGAGAGCCGTCGTGAGGCCCGCCAATACGTCGCAGACGGCTGCCGTACTAAAGCTCTGCACAGCCGCCGATGCCGCTGTGGTTCCACAGGGAGGAAACACAGGGCTGGTTGGTGGGGGTGTGCCGAGGGGCGGCAAGGTACTGCTCAGTCTCAAAAGGCTCGAACAAATTGAAGACTTCGACCCGCAGGCTCAACAGGTGACGGCGGGCGCCGGAGTGACCCCGGAGCGACTCAACGCGCATGCGGCTCAAGCAGGGCTAGCGATCGCGGTCGACCTGGCGTCCAGGGGATCGGCAACCATCGGAGGAATGGTCGCAACCAACGCGGGTGGGATTCACGTAATCCGCCACGGGTCCATGCGGAACCAGGTCCTTGGCGTTGAAGCGGTGACCGCGGCGGGAGACGTCATAGGGCAGCTTCACGGGCTGGCCAAAGACAACTCCGGATACAGCCTTCCCGCGCTGATGGCTGGAAGCGAGGGAACGCTCGCAGTTGTCACGAAGGCGAGACTGCGTCTTGTGGCGGTTCCATCGAACCGTGGGACAGCACTTGCTCGGATTTCCGAGCTTCGAAGCCGCGCTTGCGGCAACTGCATTGATTCGCCACAAGATCTCTGGAGTTGACGCAATTGAGGTGTTCTTCGCCGAAGGCCTGGACCTTGTGTGCGCCCAAACCGGCTTGCCACCTCCTTTCGTGAATCGGTGCGACACATATCTACTGGTCGAGGTGTCGGGTTCTGGGGACCAACTTTCCGAGCTGGCTTCTGTAGTCGACCAAGCCCAATCAGTGGTCGCCTCTGCCCTCGCCTCGGACCGACCAGGAAGAGACCGGCTCTGGGCCTACCGCGAGCGTCACACCGAGGCAATCAATGCCGAGGGCATTCCGCACAAGCTAGATGTGACTCTTCCCTTTGGACGTTTGGCGGAGTTTCGGAGTCGGGTGGCCGAGACGCTTAGCACCCATACAGGAACGAGGTCGATACTCTTTGGCCACGTCGGGGACGGGAACCTGCACGTGAACGTTCTCGGTCCTGACGCTGACGATTCACGGGCTAACGCTGACATTCTCCAGCTAGCTGCCGAGATGGGAGGGAGCATTAGCTCAGAGCATGGCATCGGCGTCGCGAAAGTAGATTACCTCGAGCTCACAAGGACCGCCAAAGACATTGGGTGGATGCGCGGACTAAAGCAGGCAATGGACCCAAGATATCTTCTCAATCCGGGCGTGATTTTCCCTGTCGAATGAGCTGCTACCTACCAAAGCCAATCCTGGGCCGACCGGAGAGCGCTTCTACACTCGTTGTTCGTACTTGCCGCATTCCGGGTCCGGGGGTCGGAGTTTGACGCGGCGAAGGATAACCTCGTCAAGCTGCAAAAGCACCTCCCAAAGGACTATCAACTTCATTGGATACTCCCTCTGATGCTCACCTACAGGAGCGAGACACAACGCATCATTGGCACGGGCATGCCGGGTCTTCGCTCTCAACGGTAGCAGCAAAGGCAATCTCGACCACATCTGACAACGAGTCCACCACTCGCCTCGGATCGGACAATGACGGTAGCGACAGCCGGGAGAGTCCCAATTTGAACTCCGCATCCACCGGCCGCTCGCAATTCGAACGTAACCTTCTGTCATTGCCGAGGCGGCATCTACGGTTGATTCCTTTGCTTGCGGACGGAGACACAAACAAGCAGATCACTCGGAGGCTCCACCCTACGGAGCACACGGTCGAGAACTACATCACGTTAGTACTCGCGACAACGGAGTGCCGGAGCCGTACTGAACTAGCCGTTAAGGTCGTTGGCTCGGGGCTACACCCAAGACTCAACCAACTCTTACCGTGATTGCAACCTCGCTGTAACTGTCGTTCTCACACCCGCAACTCAGCATTCAATAACTTGTAAAGGCTGTGAAGAATTCGTTGGAACGGCGGACTCACGTGCGGCGTGGCTTGCTTGACAGGCTACATGCCGGGATAGGCCGGGGCATTACGCTGATCGAAGCCCCGGAGGGAGTTGGCAAGACAGTTCTCATTGCTGACTTCGTTTCTGAGATTGACTGCAAGGTTGCGTACGTTTCCGTCGATGAGTCATGCAAGAATCCAGAGGTGCTCGCCGAGCGCCTCCTGATGGTGCTTGGCAAAGGCAACTCGAATAATCCCAGTGCGGTTCTGCTTTCTGATCTCCGGTCGCAGCTCAAGATAGCTTTAGCTCGCTACGAACTCACGCCATCACAGCTTCTGCTGATTGTCGACAACCTGGAGTTCTTATCACAGGCGACGGATTCGGCGGCCATGATTGATGAGATCTGGCGGTCAATGCCAGCGGGCGGTGAACTGCTCCTTTGCGGTAAGACGTTGCCGTGCCCGGAGACCGAACGGGAAGCCAAGAAGCGTGGAGCCGTCACTCTCGCAAAAGCCGACTTCGTTCCTACGTCTAGCGGAAAGCCCAAGCTGGCTACAGCTGAAAACCAAACTGAATTGAGACCATGGTCGGTGACCACCGAGCCGGGGAGTTCCGCAGAGCGCCGATTCCATCCGAGACACAAACGAGTTTCCACCGTGGAGAAACCAGCAGTTCCCGAGCGCTTGGCGACGGCGGTCGAAGTGCTCGCGTTGGCGCCTGAAGTGAGCTACCCCAGCATAGCCGAAATCACTGGCGATCGGGACTTTGCAAGAACACTGTGGTTCTACCTGGAAGAGTCGGGCTCGGACCTCCTTGAACCGAGCTTTGGAGACGGCCAATTGAGGTTCCGCCCCGCAATCCGGAGCAACTCTTATCAACGTATGGATTGTCACCGCGATTCGCATCGTGCATCGCTGCTGAAAAGCTGCGCGGCCAGATTTCTAAAAGCCGGCTGGCTTCACCACGTGGCTGTCGTCGCGGTGGCATCCCAATTGTCGGAAATCACCGAATCAATCGTTACTTCAGAAGGAATTCATTCGCTCAGAAGAGGTGAGCACAGTTTCATAGAACAATTGATGGCCGACTCGGAGCGGGATGGAGCCGCGCCTTGGTCACCGCTTTCGATGGCGGTTAAAGCTAGAATCAGCGCGAACGCAGGGGAGTTTGACGACGCCCTTAGGTTCTCAAGCGCTGTCCTCGAAGCCACTGATTCGGCGGCTGACGCGAAAAGCCACGCGTTAATTGCTGCCGGCTCAGCCTTTGGCAAGATGGGCAAGATGGAGGCACTGTCTGCGACGATCGATGAACTATCGGACCTTCACACAGACGTGGACACCGACACGGCGAAGGATATAGCCCTTCACCTATCGGACTACGAAATCATGGTGACGGGCGACTTTGCAGCCGCGCGAAAGCTGTTAGAACCACTCGCCACGAATAATGCGGTCGAAAGAGACCCGGCAGTTGCCCTGGGCGCAAGAAGTCGACTCGCGAACATTGATTTTTCCGACGGCAAGATCCGCTCGGCAATGAATGCGTTTGAAATTCTGGCCAAGGGATGGGAAAAGTTAGGGCGCAACTCAAGGCTGCCGACGGTCCTAAACAACCTAGGCGTTGCGTGTGCGTCCGTTGGGGAGAGCCAGAACGCCGAAAGGCACCTGGAAAGAGCCCTCGAACTCGCCAAGTCCTGCGAGCTCCCAGACCACGAAGCGTATGCGCTCGCTTCCTTGGCAGAACTCGAGCTGGCGGCGGGCAGACCAGCTGAAGCTCGAGCCCACTTCAACGAAGCACTCGAAATCTGCTCTGGGGGATTGCTCGAAGAGCGGCTGCGCGCGCTCGTCCTTGCCGGTCTCGCCTCGTGCGCGGTGGCCCTTGACCACGTTGACGAGGCCGTGAAGCTCGCTACCAGAAGCCGTTTCATTGCCGCCGACTCGGCAGGTCCAACCGAACAGGCTACGTGCATGGTGGAACTCGCACGCGCTCTTGCCGCCCGTCACGAAACGGATAGCGCGGAGTCGCTGTTCGAAGAGGCTACTCGAACATTTGAGGCACTCGGAGCGTCTGCCCAGCTGCTTTCCGCCAAGCTGCGGCTCGCGAACTTCTACTACGCTGAGGGCAAGAAGCGCCGTGCGCGCTCAGTTCTGGAATCGGCCGCTCGAATAACCGACATGGCCTCTCATCGGGGATTAGTTGAAACAGCGCTGCGCGAGTCCCGCGAGTTCGGAGAGTGGGTCTTCGGTCAGTCTTCCTTCAAGAAGCACCTCGAGGGGCTCGATCCAGAAACGGTCCTGAATCCCGTCCAGACTCTGGCTGTGCGCTCTCCGGCGAAACTGCCAACCGTCTCTTACGCAAGCAGGAGCGCTGTAGCTCTCCGAGTCGGCGACGAGATCGTCGACGACGAAGTGTGGGCCCGTTCACGCGCTCGCCGCCTCTTCGAAATGTTCCTCGGCGAAGAAGACGGTGTCAGCGAAGAGGAAGCAAAACGGGCACTCAATCCCACCGACCCCGTACACCGCGGGAACAGCGCCCTTCACAGCGCACTCCACGAGCTTCAGTTCGTACTCTATCGCAACGCAGTTGTGAAAGACGGTGACCGATTCCGCCTCAACCCCGAAGGCAAGTTCCGGCAGGTGGAACGTCTCGCTTCGTAACCCCAAACAATTCCCGTCTGTTCTCTGTGAGGTCGGTTGCTGGTAGCCTGAGGCCTCCCGGTATGGCATCGCTAGAGAGTTCGCCTCGCGCGCGCTTTTGTGCAACTTGACCCGGGCACGGCTCCAAATGAAGACCGTGCAGAACTGTGGGGAATTGAGCTATGTCCTTGTTGCTTTCGGCGCTTATCGCCGGCGCCATTGCGCTCGTGTTCGCTGCGATTACGGCCCGTCGCGTGATTGCTGTCGACCAAGGAACGGAAACCATGCGGTCCATCGCCGTGGCCATCCAGGAAGGCGCAACCGCATTTCTACGCCGCGAATACCAGTTCCTTGCGGGATTTGTAGTGATAGTCGCTGTCGTATTGGCCGTGTTTATCGACTACAACGTCCTCGACAAGGATGCGCTCGACGGTTTCAGCGACAAGGGCGAACTCACTGATCTTCCACGAACGGCCATCGCCTACGTTCTGGGCGCCGTGGCTTCCGCCTCGGCTGGATACGCCGGAATGTTCGTGGCCGTTCGCGCAAACGTCCGCACAGCCGCCAAGGCACGTGAAGGCCTCAATCCTTCCCTTCGAGTCGCCTTCTCTTCCGGAACGGTCATGGGCATCACGGTAGTTGGAATCGCCCTCGTCTTCCTCTGCCTGATCTACCTCAGCGTGCAAAGCTTCCAGCCGCTCACTGGCTTTGCCTTCGGTGCCTCGTCGATCGCCCTGTTCGCCCGCGTGGGCGGGGGTATCTACACGAAGGCGGCCGACGTCGGTGCAGACCTCGTCGGAAAGGTCGAAGCCGGGATTCCAGAAGACGATCCACGCAACCCGGCAACCATCGCCGATAACGTCGGGGACAACGTGGGCGACGTCGCCGGAATGGGAGCTGACCTCTTTGAATCGTACACCGGCTCGGTCGTGGCCGCCGTGGCCCTCACCACCGTAGCGGTAGCCGGAGTCCACGAGAACGGCGTCTTCGAAAACTTCGATGACAGCAACTGGAAAGCGGAGGAATTTATCCTCCCGTTCTTCATCATGGGCATCGGAATATTCGCCTCTATCGTCGGCACATTCCTCGTACAGACTAAAGAGGACGCGGACATGGGTCGCCTGCTCTGGGCTCTTAGAATAGGGGTCTTTTCAGCGGGCGGGCTCGTGCTGGCGGGGACCGCGATTGCCCTTGTGGCGCTCGATCAACCCTTCGAACTGTTCTGGGCGGTGCTGGTCGGCCTCTTAGCCGGGCAAATCATCGGCACGGCCACCGAGTACTTCACCGCGTACGAATTCCGACCGACCCAGGGGATCGCGAATCAGGCTGAAACGGGCGCCGCCACTGTGATCATTGGAGGTTTGGCGGTCGGAATGCTATCAACGGTAATTCCGATACTCACGATCGTGGCGGCCATCTGGATCACCTTCGAAATCGCCGGCCTCTATGGAATCTCGATCGCCGCAGTCGGGATGCTGGCCCCACTTGGAATCACACTGGCCACCGATGCCTACGGACCGGTGGCGGATAACGCGGGTGGCATTGCCGAACAGGCTGGGCTCGAGCCGGAGGTGAGAAACCGGACGGACACCCTCGATAGCCTCGGAAATACAACGGCTGCGACCGGGAAAGGCTTCGCAATCGGATCAGCCGTACTCACCTCGCTCGCTCTGCTGGTCACCTATGCACAGATTGCGGGTATCACCGAAATCGACGTGCTTGAGGTAGACGTCATGCTGGGGCTCCTCATTGGCGGACTTATGCCATTTGCGTTCAGCGCGCTGACGATGGCCGCCGTGGGGCGAGCTGCGATGGCAATGGTTACCGAAGTCCGGCGGCAGTTCCGCGAACACCCGGGAATCATGGACCAAAGCGAGGCGCCGGACTACGCACGTGCGGTGTCTATCTCCACCGATGGAGCAATCCGAGAGATGATTCTTCCCGGCGCCATCGCGGTCGCCGTGCCAGTGCTCGTCGGGGCAATTATTGGGGCCGAAGCTCTTGGTGGGCTTCTCATCGGCTCGATCGTCTCGGGTGCTGTGCTTGCCCTGATGATGGCCAACGCCGGCGGAGCGTGGGACAACGCGAAGAAGTTCATCGAAGCTGGGAATCTCGGTGGAAAAGGCTCCGAGGCGCACAAAGCGGCCGTCGTGGGAGACACGGTCGGCGATCCTTTCAAAGACACCTCGGGCCCAGCGCTCAACATTCTGCTGAAGTTAATGGCGATCGTTGCGGTCGTGTTCGGACCACTGTTCATCTAGGCGCCTCCAAAAGGTCTCGACAACTTCCGCCGAAGCCTCCTAAAGACAGAACCCGGTCACAGCGTCAGTGAAAGTAGGCCCCAGCAGAAGTATGACCAGGGCGGGACTGGTTGATGACCGGCACGCGTCGTCCGGTTTTTCCTCGAACTCAGCGTCTCAAAGACCTCGCAAGGCCTTCGCGAGCGTGTCCACGATTTGATCTAGGTCCTCTTGGGTCAGCCCCGGATGGACAGGGAGAGAAAGCACGGCCTCTGCCATCTCCTCCGCACGGGGAGCCTCAACCTCACTCAACCCAAGCTTTGCGAAGATCGGCTGACGGTGGATCGGCACCGGGTAATAAACAGCCGCACCGACTCCCGCCTCTTTCAGAAAGGCCCACACGGAATCTCTCCGGTCGCCGATGCGCACCGTGTACTGGTGAAACACGTGTGTATCGCCATCGCGAACGTTGGGTAGCTGTACTCCGAACTCGAGTAGACCACCGGCGCGAATCCGGTCTGAGAGACCGGCGGCGTTTTCCATCCTCGCTCGATTGCGTTCGCCAAGTCGCTCAAGTTGAACTCGCCCGATGGCGGCTGCAATATCCGTCATCCGCCAGTTGAGTCCGAAAACTTCGTGCTGGTATCGCTCCGTCTGGCCGTGGTTTCTGATGGCCCGGGCCCGGGCGGCTACGCTCGGGTTATTGACTGTGATCATGCCCCCCTCGCCAGTGGTCATGTTCTTGGTCGGATAGAAACTAAAACAACCAACCCCGAAAGTCCCAACACACTTTCCCCCGTGGGTTGCGCCGTGCGCCTGGGCCGCATCCTCGACCAGCTCAAGTCCGCGCTCATGGCAGAGTGACGCGAGCTCACCGACCCTCGCCGGGTGTCCGTAAAGATGGACCGGCATGACTGCTTTGGTTCGAGGACCAATCGCATCAGCAACCCTCGCCACATCGATATTCCCATCGAACGGCTCGACATCGACGAAGACCGGCCGTGCGCCACACGCAATGATGCTGGTCGCCGTGGCAATGAAACTGAAGGGGGTCGTGATGACTTCGTCTCCTTCACGGACCCCAACGGCCTGGAGCGCAACAATCAGCGCCGCTGTACCGCTATTAACAGCAACCGCCTCCTTAGCTCCCGTTGCAGCTGCGAACTCCTCCTCGAAGGCCCGGGTCACAGAGCCCTGAGCCAGCTGTCCGCTCTCGAGGACCTCAAGAACAGCCCGCTTCTCAGCTTCGCCGATCGATGGGCTCGCAATCGAGATTGGCTTGTCCGCTGTCGCCAATGAATTCACCTCACCATCTGCTGATCAATACCCTAATCAGCACTTTGAAGGCCGGAGTCGCGCTCGACATATGTCGCTTTGCATTCTTCGCAGTCGAGAGCCTCACTGAGTAGCTTTCCACACGAGCAGACCCATCCGGCCTGCCGCGCGGGATTACCCTTGACAAGCTCATGATCCCTGACATCCCTTGTAACGACGGAACCTGCCCCCACCAGAGCCCATCGGCCGATAACGAGTCCGGGAAGCACCGTCGAAGATGCCCCTACGGTGGCACCGTAGCGGACCACCGTTCGGCCAAGATCCCAGTCGTCCGGCGCTTTAAGCGAGCCATCAGAGTTGATTGCCCGGGGGTTCCGGTCGTTCGTGAAAACGGCGCTAGGCCCCACAAAAGCGCCTGCCTCGAGGGTCAGCCCTTCATAAAGCGCCGCGTTGTTCTGGACTTTGCAGTTGGGTCCGATTGTTACCCCAGCGCCGACGTACACGTTCTTGCCGACGATGCAGTTCTCGCCGACCACCGCCCCCTCGCGGACCTGGGCACCATGCCAGATCTTGGCCCCGAGACCGACTGTCGCAGCATCGTCAACGTCCGCACTAGAGTGGACATAGAGTTCGTTCACTGGTCCAACACACCGGCGCCTGAAACCGGTTCGCCAACGTCCCCGGTTGAGAACCGCCTTGCGACCAGATGAATTCGGCGCCTCAGTTCCTCCTGGTCCTCAATCACGTTCGAGATCTCGGCCACCATTCGCTTCATCTCCGAGGAACTGAGGCTCCTGGTCGAAGTAAGCCTCATGACCTTGGGATGCTCGGTCTCCTCGCGCGTCTCTGACGCGTCGACCAGCTCTTCTCTCAGTTTTTCACCTGGCCGGGGGCCAGTAAATCGAACCTGTATGTCTCTTCCGGGTTCCAGTCCGCGAAGGCGGATCATGCGCTCAGCAAGCTCGAGGATTCGAACCTCGTCCCCCATGTCGAGCATGTAGATGGTCCCTCTTCCTCCGAAAGTACCTGCCTGGATGACGAGGCTCACCGCCTCCGGGATGCTGATGAAGTAGCGCATCATGTCGGGGTGCATCACAGTCACCGGCCCACCTCTTTCGATTTGACGAACGAAGATCGGAACCACTGACCCGCGGCTGCCCATCACGTTGCCGAACCTGACGGCCACAAACTCGGTTCGCACCGAATCCACCGCCAAGGCGATTATTACGAGTTCCGCCATCCGCTTGGTCGCACCCATCACGCTAGACGGCCGAACAGCTTTATCGGTCGACACTAAGACGAAACGCTCAGCTTGGCTCGAGCGAGCCGCGCGTGCCACAGAGAGAGTCCCGAGCACGTTCACGCGAAACGCTTCTTCTGGGTGCTCCTCCATCAGCGGAACATGCTTCAGGGCAGCAGCGTGATAAACGACATTCGGCCTGGTGCGCTCAAATACTGAGTCGATTCGCCTTCCATCCGAAATATCAGCGACCCAACACTTCAGGTTTATGTCGTCAGCCAGGTCGGCAAGATCAGACGCGAGTTCGAAAAGGCCGGTTTCATTATTATCGACTAGGTGAAGTTCCCGCGGACCGAATGCGAGAACCTGTCGACACAGCTCGGATCCGATGGACCCGGCGGCGCCGGTAACGAGAATCACCCTGTCTCGCACGGACTTTGCGCAGGCTTCGTAGTCAACCGAGACCGGCTCGCGACCCAACAGGTCCTCGAACGTTATCTCCCTCAGTGCGTCTGCGTGGCTTCCCCCAATCCAACTTTCGACTCCGGGGACCATTCGGACCGGGATATCCAGCTGTTGGCACACCGCAACAATGTCGCCGATTGCAGCACCCCTGGCGCCGGGAACCGCTATGGCCACAACGTCCGCGCCACGTACGACGGCGAACTCGGCTAGGTCTTCGATAGCGCCGAGTACCGGCAAGCCGTGAATCCGTGTGTGATGTGTCTTCCTATCGTCATCTACGAAGCCGACCGGCTGATAATTCAGCTCCGGGCTGTTTTGCAGCTCGCGGGCGAGAAGCTGTCCGGTCCGCCCAGCCCCAACGACGAGCAGCCGGCGGGAGGGGCTCCCTCCCCATGAGGTTCGCGCGAGCATCCTCGAGCGCATCTTCACGGCGCACATTCCCGGGTAGATGAGGCTTGCTGCGATAAGAACCACACCGAGGGGAACGTGCCGAGTTTCCACAAAGAAGTCAGCGCCGAAAACGAGGACGGTGGCGAGTAGGACTGGGCGCGCGAGTCCTACGATGTCGCCAAGGCTCCCGTAGGTCCAGACGGTACGGTAAACGCCGAAGGCGAGATTCGTGGCCACGTACACGACTGCGATGGCCGGCACGAACTGAGCCGTGAAGCGGGCGTTTTCGCCCGGAACATTGCTCTCGAATCGAAGGAGCAGCGCGACTCCATAGGCCAGGGCAACAACGAGAACATCGAGGACGACAGCGGCGGCCGTGTGCAGTGGGTCTCCAGCAAGCAGCCGAGCAAGCCATCGACGGAGGGCGACTGCGGCACTCATCATCGCGCTCCGGAGCCTCGGAACACCACGCCAAACGTCTCGAGCAGGAGCCGCACGTCGCCGCTTATCGAATGTTGATCCACGTAAGCAAGATCGTATTTGATAATGTCCGCATAAGCGACATCACTGCGACCGCGGACCTGAGCCAGTCCCGTAATCCCGGGTCTCACAGCATGCCTGCGGTGATATTCCTGCGGATATTGTCGAACAATTTCGGGAATCTCCGGCCTGGGCCCGACGAGGCTCATATCCCCGGTGGCCACGTTCCACAGGTTGGGCAACTCATCGACTGAGCTTTTCCGCAACAACGCGCCCAGCCGTGTAGTCCTGGAGTTATCCGCCCCGAGCTCGCCGAACACAAAGGAAGACCAGTCCTCCACCGTGTAATCCGTCTTCGTAGTCTTGTCCGAATGTCGCATCGTCCGCAGCTTCACCAGCGTAAACGGATGGCCTCTGTGCCCGATCCGCGTTTGCAGGAAGATGGGCCACCCTCGCAACTCAATCGCCAGCCCAATCGCCGCTACGGCAACAAGCGGAAGGACTAGCGGAAGGCCTACTAACGTCACTGCCAGATCGAGCACGCGCTTCTTCACAGCCGGAGACTAGATGAACCGTCTTCTAAATGCGATGGGGCCCAACAGGACCGAGAGCCTAGGGCGCGCTAGAAGGCCGAAAGCATCCTAGCCGGGGCCGGTCGGCTTACAGACCCAGGCTGCCCACGGCTGTCGCCCGGTTGTTATGTCCATTTCATAAACAAATAGAGCGACCTGAAGATTGACGACCGGGTCGGACCAGAAGGCGATATCGACCTCGGCCAGAGGAAACCAAAAGGGCATTATCTGCATCAGCCCCAGCGGGCCCGGACCAACCACGTCCTGCTTGAAACGGCTCTCGCACCAGGCGACCTGAACCAGAGCGTCCACGCGCTCCTCCGGCCACCCCGCCGTCAAGGCCAGGCTTCGGACTTCCGAAGCCTCAAACATTATGCCGACAAATGCCTCGAGTGCTGGCGGGGACGAGCTATCCGGTCGTGGGGAAGCTGGTGGTGGCTCCGGTGAGGTTGCAGGCCCCTGACGCACCGCAGCTGGAGTGGCTTCAGCAGCGGCAACCACAACGGTCGAACGACTTTCAAATGCCCCAGGTAAAAGGGCAATCAGAGAGGTATCCTCAGCAGATGGGTCTTCGAACGGTGCGAACAGGACCGGTTCGGCCCCGACAACCAGTTCTGGGGTCGGAATAACCGGAGCAGGCTCTGGAGCGCCGACCTTGGCCACGTCGAGAACAGCCAGCGGCCGAATCCACTCAACCTTCAACCCGGGTGCCTCGGCCGCCTGGCCACTGCCAATCATGACCGTGCCGGTTGCAAAGCCTCTGGAATCCTCAAAGAGTAACTGCCGAGCTCCCAGAGCTGCTGCTGCTGCCACTGCCGCAATTGTCAGCGTGGCGAGCCAACCTACCGACCGGTTCAGCCTGGGGCCTCTGCTCGGGTTGGGCATCGAGTAAGCGAGCGCACGGCCTGACTGCCAGGTAACTGCCTGGGCGACCATCGCCTCCGCTGGAGCCATTTCCGGCGCCAGCGGCCTGAGAGCGGACACGCTCATACGCTCAAAGCTAGCCATGATCGTGGCCAGCCCAAAATCGACCCAAGCACCGATCGCGTTAAATCCTCGAGCTGATTCCGCCCGCATCCGACCGATCAAGGATCTACCGCCCCGCGGGGCAGAGCATCGAACATGTACCACTCCGTGGTCGTGATCAGATTTCTAGAGTGTCAGTTGAAATACCGGCGAAATGCCAAGTAAAGGACACCGAACACCCCACCACCGCGCGACAGCATGCCACACGATTTCGCATGAGCAAAGACCGATTTGACGCTCAAAATAACTCTAAGGCGGGAAAAGTGCCGTTCCTCAAGCAAACACGACATATTGTCGGAGAAACAAGTCGAGCGCCGAATAAAACGCTTCGATTGTCTCGGACTTTCGCCACCCGTGCCCTTCTCCCGGGTACACGTGGTAGGCATGCGGTACGCCCCGTGCCCGGAGAGAGGCGACGATCGAGTCGCTCTGGGCGTGGGGGACGACCCGGTCGATATCACCATGGAAGACAGCGAGGGGGTCCACGATCTTGTCTGCGTGGAAGATCGGCGAGCGCTCGCGGTACACATCGGACGCGTCCGGGAGGGGCCCGAGGAGCTGGTCAAGGTATCGGGCTTCGAATTTATGCGTATCACTCGCAAGGGTGAACATGTTGGAAACGCCGAATAGACAAACCCCCGCGCAATAGAAGCCAGGGTGTAGAACCAGAGACTGCAAGCAGGTGAATCCTCCAGCACTTCCTCCCATTATGACAAGCCGCGACCCGTCTACCTCCCCGGAAGAGACCAGGTGGGAGGCTCCTGACTTGGAATCCTCGATGTCGTAGATCCCCCAGTTTCCTCGCAGTTTGAGCATGTAATCACGGCCATAGCCGGTGCTGCCCCTGTAGTTGGGAAGGAGAACGCCGTAGCCGCGAGTAGCAAGAAATTGGGCTTGGGCGCTAAACGAAGCGACCGTCTGAGAGGTGGGACCGCCGTGCACAATGACCACCAGCGGTGGCGGTCCCATTTCACTGCTTATACCGCCGGCGGGTGGATAGTAGATGCCATGCGCGAGCTCACCGTCGAACGATTCCCAGGAAACGTTGCGTGGCCTTGCAAGCGCCCCTTCGGCGATGGCCTCGGAATCCGAATAGCGGATAACTTTCACGCTCTCGTCATCGATCCTTGAAACGACCACCCTCGGCGGCACGGTGCCGCTGGTACCAACGAATGCGACCTCCGAGCCGTCGGGGGAGACTGTTGGGTTCGCGATAGCCGAGTAGTCATCAAGCGGCCCCTGACCAAGTCCCCTTCGCCCGATCGAGATGAGACGCTCGAAGCCCCCTTCGCTGCGAACTGCAACCGCCCCACCACCAGGGACCGGACCGAATGTCCGCTGGCCATGCGCCCAGGCAGGGCGGCTGTACTCTCCTGTCCCGTCGGTCACCATTTCCGCCGTAGCGCCGGGGGTCTCGCTGCGGTAGATCTGGCCAACGCCGGATTCGTCAGAAACGAACCAAAGGCTGCCATCACGGCCGAAGGCCGGTTGGAAGATCGAGACTTCGTTGCCACCAGCAACGACGGACGACATCTTGATGCTCGGGCGGGCGCCACTATCCAGTTGGAGTCTCGCGACGCGCAGCTCCGACCCGTCCCACGGCATGTTCGGGAAATCCCACTCTACCCACGCAAGGTACTTGCCATCGGGGGACCATGTTGGCTGCATATAAAAGTCGCGGCCGGTCTCGAGTCTCGACGGCCAGCTCTCGCCAGCACCGTCTACCATCGCGATGCAGTCGATACCTTCGTAGGTATGAACGTAGGCCACATACCGGCCGTCCGGGGAGACAGTCGGGGAGCACGACGCCCCGAACTCAGGGGTGATCGGGCGAGCCGCCCCACCTTTGAGTGGCTGCCTGTAGATGCGCTGATCCTTCTGAGCGACGAAATAGGCGACCCCCTCAGCGAGAGTAAAATCTCCACCCCCGTAGCCGACGAACGCCCGGACAGAAGCATCAGCGGTCAAGTCCCGCGGTGCATCCCCCGCCCTCTGGACAACGAGCACACCCCTGTCGGATCTTCCCTCAATCCAGCCAAGCGACTTGCCATCTGTATCCCAGCAAGGCTCGGACAATCTGAGCGACGTAGAAAGTTGCCCTGGAGTAATTGGGCTTTTCCACAGACCGTAGGCCACCTGCTGCACGATCGAAGCTCCTTCTTGGGGTGGTGGACAGCCGGAAGCGGTCTTTGTCAGGCCTTTCGTGCAAGAACGTCACGGGCAGCCTGGACAAGTCGCGCTGGTGTGAGCTCAAAGTGGTCCAGAAGCTCGGTCCAGGTGCCGCTCGTCCCATAGCTGTCAACGCCGACAAACGCAGCTGGGACCGGCTCCGCCTCGGCCAGTACGCGCGCAACGGCCGAGCCCAGTCCACCTATCGTCTGATGCTCCTCGGCCGTCACAACGGCACCGGTGTCGACAGCGGCAGCGATAATCGCCTCACGGTCGATTGGCTTGATAGAAGCCTGGTTTAGCACTCGGGCGGAGATGCCCTCTGCCGCCAGTCTTTCGGCGGCTTCAATGGCAACCACCACCATGACTCCACATGCCACAAACGTGACATCCGTACCCTCTCGCAGCAGAGCAGCCTTCCCAAGCTCGAAGCGGTAGCCGGAATCGAACAGCCCTGGGACCTTAGGACGGCCGGTCCGTACATACGCTGGGCCGTTGGCCTTTCCGACTGCCAGAATCGCCTGGCGCGCTTCCTCATAGTCTGCAGGCACCACGACATTGAACGAAATCAACGAACTCGCGAGAGCTACATCTTCGATGGCCTGGGCGCTCATCCCATCTTCGCCGGCGGTGACGCCACCGTGACTAGCAACACACTTCACATTCAGCCCGCCCGCCGGCTGAGCCACCGAAGTTCGCAGCTGATCGAAGCAGCGCCCCGGGAGAAACGCGGAAAAACTCGCAATAAATGCCGTCCGCCCTGCTGCGGCAAGACCGGCGGCGATACCGACCATATTCTGCTCCGCCACGCCGACCGAGAACCAGCGCTCCGGGAACTTCTCCCCGAACTTTTGGCCCATCGTTGAGGCCCCGAGATCGGCGTCCACCGCAACGATGTCCACGCCATCGTCGACGAGCTCTTCTAACGCAACAGGATAAGCCTCCCGGGTCGCGGCATTCTCGGCCATTAGAGCCCTCTCGCGATCTCGTCCAGAGCCTGTTGAAGCTGTTCCGGGCTGGGCGCTTTGCCGTGGAACGCCGGGTTATTCTCCATGAAGCTCACACCCTTCCCCTTCACGGTATGGGCAACTACACAACGTGGCCGCTCGGCTGGTTTTTTCGCTTCATCGAGCACGCCGTCAACCGCCGCCATATCGTGACCATCAACTTCGAGCACCTGCCAGCCGAATCCGTTGAACATTCCTACCGGATCGATCTCCATGATGTCCTTGCCGAACCCGTCATTCTGGATATTGTTGCGGTCGACAATAGCTGTAACGCGATCTCCCAGTCTGAAATGGCCGACCGCCTGGGCCGACTCCCATACCTGTCCCTCGTTGAGCTCTCCGTCTCCCAGCAGCACCCAGCAGCGATAGTCACGGTCTGCGAACCGGCCGGCCATCGCCTGCCCGATCGCGAACGAAAGGCCCTGGCCGAGCGATCCCGCGGACATTTCAACCCCCGGCACGGTCCCCATAGACGGGTGGCCTTGGAGTTTGCTCCCCAGCTTTCGAAATCCGCCGAGAAGTTCGGCACTGAAAAACCCCCGCTCAGCGAGAACGCTGTACAAAAACGGAGTCGCGTGACCCTTGGAAAGGATGAACCGGTCGCGCTCTAGCCAATCGGGATTGGCCGGATCGACCCGAAGGTGGTTCCAGTAAAGCGCGACTCCAAGTTCCACGGAGGAGAGCGAACCGCCGGGATGCCCGCTTTGGGCGGACGCAACCATTCGCACGATGTGAGCACGAACCTTCTGCGCGACAGCAATGAGCTCAGCAGTGCTAACGGTGGAATTGGCGGTAGTCACGACCGGGTAGTCTACCGGGCCGCGCCACTACCGCCAGTCGCATTTTTCGACCAGTCTGGTTTTCTTGACTACTCTTGGGCTAACTTAGAGACAGCGCCACTATTACTGGACCCGCAGCGCATACTCAAACGCGTCTGCGAGAGCAAGCCAGCTGGCCTCGATAATGTCCGTAGAGCTTCCGACCGTGGTCCAGTAGCTGTTGCCGTCGGTGCTCTCAATCAGGACCCTCACCATCGCGCCGGTAGCCGCCTCGCTATCCAGGATCCTAACCTTGTAGTCAATCAGCTTAACGTCAGCGAGATGCGGATAGGCGGTAGTAAGCGCCCTCCGAACTGCACCGTCCAGCGCATTGACGGGACCGTTTCCCTCGGCGGCTGTGTGTTGCAGGTCACCGTTGATTCGTAATTTGACCATGGCCTCGGCGAGCATGTCGTTGAGGTCGCTGCGGTCGTCTCTCATACGGCGCCTTTCAACGATGACGAAATCCTCAAGTTCCCACGGTGCCTCGTAGCCGGGCAGGCTGCGCTCTACGAGCAGTGCGAAGCTCGCTTCAGCCCCTTCATACTGGTACCCTTGGCTCTCCTTCTCTTTCACCAGAGTCAACAGACCGCGGATCTCTTCGCGGCTGAACGGATAATCGATCCCAAGGTCCCCTAGCTTGACCATCAAATTCCGCTGGCCGCTAAGCTCACTGACAAGCACCCGGCTCGAATTCCCAACGCTTTCGGGATCGACGTGCTGGTAGGCACGCTCGTTCTTCATCATTCCTGCAACGTGATAACCCGCCTTGTGGGCGAACGCGCTTGCGCCGACGTAGGGAGCCTGGGGGTCCGGAACCATGTTGGCCAATTCACTGACGTAGGTTGAAACCTCCGCCAGTCGACAGAGCTGTTCGGGTTCGATCACCTCGAGGCCCAACTTAAGCTTGAGATTGGCCAGGACAGTGATAATATCGGCGTTTCCGCAGCGTTCGCCGTAACCGTTGACGCAACCCTGGACCTGCCAGACTCCCGCTTCCACAGCCGCTAGCGAGTTGGCAACCGCGAGGCCGGTGTCGTCATGGCAGTGGATGCCGAGCCTGGCCTCCGGCATCCGTTCCTGAACCGCGGAGATAGCTCGCAGAATCTGGGATGTAATCATTCCGCCGTTGGTGTCACACAGCGCGAGGCAGTCCGCTCCAGCCCGCGTCGCCGTTGAAAGGCACTGCAGGGAGTAATCCGGGTCATCGTAGAACCCGTCGAAGAAGTGCTCGGCGTCGAAAAACACGGTCTTGCCCTGGCCCTTGAAGTAGCCGACCGTCTCCGCGATCATCGCGAGGTTTTCTTCGGCGCTTGTCTCAAGCACGTGTTCGACCTGGAACATCGACGCCTTCCCGACGAGGGTCACACCGGGAGTGTCAGCAGCCGCCATCGACTGGATGTTTGGATCGTCTTCACAGGTGAGGCCAGGTTTCCTGGTTCCGCCGAATGCGCTGACCTTTGCGTTCTTTAGTTCCACTCCGCCAAGCAATCGAAAGTACTCGGCGTCTTTTGGGTTAGACCCCGGGAATCCTCCCTCGATCCACTCCAGTCCAAGTTCATCGAGCTTACGAGTGATCCGGATCTTGTCCTCGACTGAAAAAGAGATCCCTTCCATCTGGGACCCATCCCGCAAGGTTGTGTCATACATCTGCACCCGGTCAGTCGGCATCACGCAGTTCCCACTAATTACTAGTCACGTACTGGTCAGCAGAGCGCCGAACGAGCGGCGCGGCCCGTTCAGGGGCGCAGAATGACAGCCCCGCGGAGTTGCCGCGGGGAAGCTATCACTTTGTGCGTTATTAGCCTGTAGCTCACGAGCCAACCCTACCACAAGGCCGTCGGACCCTGAACTCGGCCAGCCTTCAGCCGCAGAGACACGCGAAAAGGAAAAGCCCCTTGATACTTCGCTGCGTATCTCGATCTCACCGAAGGCCGATACGCTGGAACGGTACGACCCAAGTCGTGATCGAAACAGCGACTGATCGCCCAAACATTTTCGCCTGCCATGGGCGTTCTCCCCGGCTTGAAAGACCCGCAGCCATGCATGCTTTTCAGCGATCCACCGGTTCATATCGCATGAAATCGAGGGGTAGCCCAGGGCCTCCTACGTTGCCCGAGCTGGTTGGGCTGGCTTGGCCTGACTTGCTGTTCAAGTGGCGCAGGAAGCGCCTGTTGGCACGGCATTCTTGGTTCTATCTTGACTACTTGGATGCAAGTGACTATGTCAACTTCTCGGTTATACAGCGGGGGCAGCATGTTATCGTTCTTAGTTGCAATCGGTCCCTTGTCGATCGGGTAATGAGCCTGGGAATATGCAACAGCTACAGCGTTTGACTGTCGCCTTGACCTTCAGCTTGATGACCGCGTGCGGAACCGCGACTTGCAGTGAGTCGACCACTGATAACCGAAGTGGGGCTGCGGCTGGCGGCGATGGTGCCTGGTCTTTCTCGCGTATAGGCGAGCCGCTTACTCTCAACTCGAGTGGGCGAGCGCTGTTCGCCAACGTCTTGCTCGATGACGATAACCTGATCGTCACCTATCAGACCGCCGGACCCGACTCTTTGACCGACAGCAAGAACCTGTACTTTCAGACTTTCGACCGCGCCTTGTCGCAGACGGCAGCGGAAGACACTGCCATCAGTGTCAACGACACGAGCGATTTTGATTGGCAAGGCGATCTCGGAGACCACAAGCTCCTGCTAGCCGACGATTCCATCTACATGGTGGCAATCTTGAAGGGGCACTCAGGAGCCGGCGTGATGAAGTTTGACTTGGACTTCTCCTACCAGGCTGGCCCGACCTTTCTTGGTAATCCTTCCATGGAAGAAGAAAGCCAAGCCGACATGGGTTTCACCAGCGACGGTGAAAACCTCTACGCGCAGTTTTTCTCACGACCTGCAGGTGGTCCCCCCGACAGCTGGCGAGCAGTGATCTATCGGCTGACCCATGCGCTTGAGAGTGTCGACTCTGCATTCGTGGAACCCGAAACGGGCAGCTTCGTTACTGGCACCGCCATCATCTACGTGCCCGCAGGTCAGATGAACGCCAGCGCAGATCGCCTGCAGAGCTTCAGCACCAATCGGGACTATGGCAACGCCCAACGAGTCGGGATACACACCTTCGCTTCGGACATGACCCTGAAGCTGATTGAAGGTTCGACTCGCGACATCGTAGAGGCCGAGCTCGATACCTATTTCCCCGTTGGACCATCGTTCAATCGCAAACACCAGCTATGGGTAGTTGGTTACACCATGGAAAACGAAGAAGGCGAGCATGGCGCCAAGGGCCAATCGAAGGAGCTGGGTCCGAGCTTTATCGCGATCTTCGATGCCGACTGGACGCTGCTTCAGACGATTCAGATCAACGAAAAAAACCCTGCTTTCCGCATCATGACCCAAACCGAAGGCGACGACATTTACGTGGTGTACGACGAGATGGACAAGGGAGGGATGGTGACCACCTCACGCGCGCGCATCGAGCGCTACGGGATTCAAGCACCCTGAGTGACCGGAGCTGTCACTTCGCCAGTGTATTGGTCGCGACCGGTAGCGGCCATCGGCGGCTAATCTTTAGCGGAACGAACTAGGCCCCACTCAGAATGACGTGTTGCGTCTCGATCGATGCCCCCTTCAACACCACCGCCACGGCGGACCCTTCAGAGTCCGAATAGACCTCGATGTTCCCGGGAAAATCATTGCTGTAAATCATCGTCAGGTAGACGAACTCCATGTCGCGACCCGCAAGGCTTTCGACGCCGCCGAAAAGCAGGTCGCGGGCCACACACGGACCCAGCACAGCCCGACCACCCCACCTATCGTGGCCAGAGAGGCGTCTGGAGTTGTCGTCCTGCTGTTCGCTGACAACGGCTACAGGTTTACCGAGACCTAGGATAGTCGAGAGGTCTACTTTCACCACAGCGCCATTTCCGACAGGGCTTTGAAGACCTCAGAATCCCCTCGGATGTGCACTTCGCCGACGGGATTGGCAAAGAAGGTCCCAAAGCAACGACAATAAAGTTAGTCTGAGAATCCAACGACCGACGACCAACCTAGGAGGGACTGATTTTCGGTCCCTCCAGACACAGGCGACAAGGAGTTGAAATGGACTTTCGCGACTCCCCGGAAACTGCTTCCTTTCGGGGAAAGGTCCGCAGGTGGATCGACGAAGAGATCTCCGAAAACGAACGAGTGCAGCGAGGTAGGGCCACAGATCTCGACTGGGAAGCAATCAGAGCGGTTCGACGGAAGATGGCAGGCAGAGGGTGGGCAGCCCCGGCCTGGCCGGCCGATTACGGTGGCATGGGAGCAACTGTCCGCCAGCAGGCCGTATTCAATGAAGAGCTTGCTTACAACCGGGTGCCAGGGCCGGATTTCATCGGAATCAACTACGTAGGTCCGACTCTCATGCTCTACGGCACCGAGGAGCAGAAGAGCGAACACCTGCCCGCAATCCTCGGGGGTGAGAAGGCCTGGTGCCAGGGTTACAGCGAACCCAGCGCCGGGAGCGACCTGGCATCTCTCCAAACTCGGGCGATACGCGAAGGCGACGACTACGTGCTTAATGGTCAGAAGATCTGGACCTCAGGAGCTCACCGTGCGGACTGGATGTTTCTCCTCGCCCGCACCGACCCGGACGCCCCGAAACATCGCGGCATTTCCTATTTCTTGATGGACATGAGGTCCCAGGGAATCGAGACGAGACCCCTCGTCAACATGGCTGGCACTCACGAATTCAACGAGGTCTTCTTCAGTGACGTGCGTGTACCTGCGACCAATCTCGTCGGAGAAGAGAATCGGGGATGGTATGTCGGGATGGCCACGCTTGACTTCGAACGGTCAGCCATCGGAAGCGTTGCTTCGGCGCGAAGGGACCTCGACGACCTTACCCTGGACGTCGAGGAGGCGGGCATCAGTGTAAAAGGACCGGCCCGGTCCGAGCTGGCTGATCGATATATCGAGGCTCAGATGGTTCGAATGCTGTCACTTCGCGTGCTCTGGATGCAAGAACAGAAGCTGGTTCCCAATCACGAGGCTTCCATGACCAAGCTGTTCACAACGGAACTAAACCAGAGGCTGGCAAGGACGGCTTTGAAGCTCCTGGCGCTGGACGGCCAGGGAGCCATGCCGACGGGCTCGCTCGGTCAAATCAACCGGCGTTGGGCGCACCAGTTCCTCAGGAGCATCGCCAACACAATCGAGGGCGGCACCAGTGAAATCCAGCGAAACATCGTGGCCACTCGAGGCCTGGGCCTTCCCCGCGGATAAGACCCTCTCTAATCGGTAAGATGTAGAGATCCGCCGGTTGGAGTGCCGAAGTCATGGCTGGCCATCGCCTTGATCTAGCAGTTCCGGGCGAACCGTGCGGGAATGGATGCTGCGATCGTGATGCCCGCCTCTATCCCTAGCAAGGAACAGGTCGCGGACTGCATTCGCACCATTGATGCAGTTGACGCCACTACTACAACAACTTGAGCGAAGGATCATTCAGATGGCAGCAGGAAGTTCTCCAGACATTACCGAGTTGGTGCCGCCTGATCGGCTAACTACCTTCCTCAACGATGTGCTCGGAGGATTCCACCCGGCTCGGGTGGAATCCCACATCGCCGGCTTCTCGAACGTTACCTGCTTTGTATACCGCGATGGGAACGAGTATGTGCTGCGCCGTCCCCCGGCCGGCCTGCTCCTTCCTACCGCCCACGACGTAGTCCGCGAGCACCGATTCTTAAACGCTCTCCATCCGACCGCGGCACGAGTACCCCGGCCAATCGCCGTCTGTGAGGATCCCGAAGTAATAGGTGCGCCGTTCTACCTGATGGAGCGGAAGCACGGATTCGTGATCCGGGACGAGCTTCCGGAGGTTTTTAGCGATCCTGGCGACCGACGTCGTATCGGTCTGGAGATGACTGACACGCTCGCCGAGCTCCACTCAGTAGACTGGCAGGCCACGGGCCTGCGCGGCAAGGCCGAAGGCTATCTGGACAGGCAAATCAACAGATGGAGCAGTCAGGCCGACCTCACAGTCGGCAAAGTCAGGAACCTCCCGGGCCTTCAGGAAGTAACGGACTGGCTGAAATCCAACAAACCGGGAGAGAGCGATTCCACCGTTGTGCACGGCGACTACAAACTGGACAACGTGATGTTCGCTTCGGAACTCCCGGTCCAGTTGATCTCGATGTTCGACTGGGAGATGGCGACAATCGGAGACCCACTTGCCGATCTTGGCTGGCTCATGAACATGTGGGGCAAGCCTCCCGGGTGGCAGGAAGATGATCCTCTGCCCACGACTGCACTCCCGGGGTTTGCCGCGCGGGATGAACTCGCCGCCCGGTACGCCGAGAAGAGCGGGCGCAGGATGGAGCACTTCAGTTGGTACCAGGTGATGGCCACCTGGAAGTTATTGCTGATCTTGGAGGGCCTCTACGTCCACTACATGACCGGAACGGCCTCAAACCCGGACTCGGCACGATTCGAGATCCAGGTGCCGACGCTCGTTCGTCGCGCTCAGCTGCTTATAGACGAGACGTAGCCGGCCGAACAGGGGTCCCGGATGGCTTCTTCTGTCAGCGGCGCCCTGGGCGACGAGTTTGGGATAGCCAGGGCCCGACGCACGCATCAACGTCCAATTTATGAGGATCGCCCACCCTGGCTGCCAATCACTGGCCGCCTCCCGACCTGTGAGCGTAGGCTTCGCCTACACACACCAAGGGGACACTCTGATGGCGTACGAAAACATTCTCTTCGAGCAGCGTGGCCGAGTCGGAATCATCACGCTGAACCGACCAGAGCGGCTGAACGCCTGGAATAACGAAATGACGGCGGATATGCGGGACGCTGTTGAGAAATGCAACGGCGACTCAGGGATTGGGGCGATCGTGTTCACCGGTGCCGGGAGGGCTTACTGCGCTGGCCTCGACATCTCAGCAGCATCCAAACGAATCGAGACGGGCGAACCGACGAGAGGCTCGGCCACCGCAGGCGATGACAACTGGCTTGCCTTCCTGGCCCGGATGCCAAAACCATCGATCGCCGCGCTAAATGGACCAGCTGTAGGAGTCGGGATCACTCATGTGCTGCCAATGGACATTCGAATTGCAAGCGAGAACGCGCGCATTGGCTTCTTCTTCATCAAGATGGGTCTCGTTCCCGAGCTCGCCTCCTCGTACTACCTGCCACAGCTCGTCGGGCTCGGGCGCGCAACCGAGATGTGTCTCACCGGACGAATGATCGAACCCGAAGAAGCCCTTACGGCCGGGCTCGTGACCGAAGTAGTTCCGATGGACAACCTCCTCGATCGCGCAGTTGAACTGGGCGAACTCGTCGCAGGGCAACCGGCCGCAGCGTCGGCCAGAATCAAGGCTTTGCTCCGCGAGAATGCCACCGACAGCGACGTGAGAACGGTGATGCTTCGCGAGGGAAACGCACTTGCAGCCTGCCGCGAAGAACCCGACCACAAAGAAGCAATCCAGGCATTCATGGAGAAGCGACCTCCGACGTTCGGACAGCGTTAGGCCGAGTCCGAGTCGCACGTGGCAATCCTGCAGGGAAAGACAATATGAGTTCCCAATGACCAGTGATAGGACGATTGAACTGGTCGGGGTGCGCAACGCGCGACATCTCGGCGGCATCCCCTTTGAGCAAGGCGGCTCAACTACATCGTTCGATGTCATTCGCTCGGGTTCACTTCACGGTCTCACAGCCGCCGGCATCGACCAATTGGACGGAATCGGGGTGCGAACAGTCATTGACTTCCGTACCGATTCGGAGCGAGCTGACAGGTCCACACCAGTCCTCGAGGGCAGCGGCATCCGCATGATCCCGCACCCGATCTTTGACATCGATCCGGCACCCATCGGAGTGGAAACCGAGACTGGCCATGCCGGATACACCTGGATGTACCAGCACTTCCTGGAATCGGGCAAACAGGCCTACCGGGCGGCCTTCGGTACAATCGCCAGTTGCGAAGGGCCACTCCTGTTCCACTGTGCAGGCGGCCAGGATCGAACGGGACTCGCCGCCGCTCTGTTTCTCTCGCTGGCGGGAGTCGCAGCGGCGGATATATTGGCCGACCACGGTCTGTCGCGAAGCGTCGAAGGACTTATGTCTCACGGGATCGCGCGTGCTCAAGCGGAGCAGATGACGGCCGCACCCGTTGGCGGTATGACTGACGCGCTCAACCTCTTGAAGGAACGATGGGGGTCTACAGAGGGCTATTTGCAGGAAGCCGGGCTCAGTGCAGCAGACATCAGCGCCGTGAGGGCCCGAGCCACCGGGTAGCGCCGGCGAAGCTTCGTCAGCAGCCTTACCCCATATACTTCGCCAATCTGGAAACCAGAAAGATTGGTGCTGCGATGCTCGAGCAGGCGAACTACGAAACGATCGCGATCGAACGGCGAGACACGGTAGCAATTCTCACACTGAATCGGCCAGAGCGGCTCAACGCCGTCAATTCCGTCATGCATTCTGAACTTACAACCGTTTTCAGCGATGTCCAGGCAGACGGGAAAATACGTGCAGCGATCCTCACCGGGGCCGGCCGTGGGTTCTGTTCCGGCGGTGACTTCGGCACAGACCACGGCCAGAGCCAACCGCCGAAGACCGGATTGACGATGATGCAGGAAGCCCGCCGTATCGTTGACAACATTCTCGACTGTGAAAAACCCATCGTCGCCGCCGTCAACGGGGCGGCCGTTGGGCTCGGTGCCACCATTGCCCTCATGTGCGACATCGTAGTCGCCACTCGTACAGCGCGCTTCGGTGACACCCACGTACGCATGGGCATCACCGCCGGCGACGGCGGCGCGGTCATCTGGCCGCTGCTTGTCGGGGTGAACAAAGCCAAACAGATGTTGATGACAGGTGATCTCATGTCGGCCGAGGAGGCGTTCGACCTCGGGTTGCTAAACCAGGTCGTCGACGAGGGGGAGGCCCTTCCAGTGGCGATTTCTATGGCTCAGCGCCTAGCAGCTGCCCCCCCCTATGCGATTCAGTCGACCAAGGTGGCAGTCAACAAGTACATCAAGGCGGTATCCAATCTTGTGCTTCCCGTCTCGTTGGCATTAGAGGAAGTCTCAATGACGAAATCTGACCACTCCGAGGCCGTCAAGGCGTTCCAGGAGAAGCGTGAACCAAACTTCACTGGGACGTAAGGGACGGCCGGGGACAGGCCCAGCGCCGACGTCTAGAATAGCCGGACTCAAGGACATCCGGATAAGGAAGGACTGAATAGTGGTAATACCCCCAGAGGACGAATATCTGCACATCGAGGGTCGGAAAAGTGAGGGCATTTGGAGTGACAATCTCTGGTTCTCCATCTGCGACCGCGAGGCCGACATCTTTGGCGTAAATCACATTCACGCCACCAACAAGGGCTACGCGCGCTTCAGCACGTGCCTTGTGATCGACGGGCTTCCGATGCCGTGGGCCAACAAGGCACCGCTCACAGTTGAAGGCAAGTTCGACAAACTGACCGAAGGAAACATGACTTACGAAGTCGTGAAGCCTCTTGAGCAGATCCGTATCACGCTTGACACTCCAAAGTATGGATACGACATCCTCTGGACTGGCCGGTTCCCGGTCTTCGATTACAAGGATTGCCACGGGGGAAATCCCCTCGGCGCCGCGGGTGAGTACGGTGGTCACTACGAGCAGGGACTGCATGCCGTCGGCGAGTTCGAGGTGCGGGCGGGACCACGCCAGGGCCGCCGTGAGATTAACTGTTACGCCCACCGCGACCACTCGTGGACCGACCGGTTCCGGGTCCAGTCGCCATGGGAGTACGGGCCTATCGATCGCCTGACCAGCCTTGGCCACTTCTGGCCGTCAATTCAGACGGACACCATGCATCTCAACGCACTCGGAACAATGAACCCGGCAAGCCGCGGACGATCGCGGCTGAATAACGCTCCGGCGATCGGTGGCTTCCTCTCCAACAAGGATGGCAGCCGTCCCATTAACGACGCGTATTGTGACATCCGCCTCGAAGATGACGGACGATCTGCAATGAGCTTCCTATATGAGATAACGCTCCCCGACGGCGAGGTGGTCCATGTAAAGACCGGCCGCAAGTACGCTCAGAGCGTCAACGGACTGATGCGGGATGAAAACGACGCCGAGTGCCGGCTGGACTGCTACGAGGCATTCTTCGACTTTGAGATTGAGGAAACCGGAGAGCGCGGCTACGGTTGCGCAGAGTACTCGATCCACCCACCTTCACCGCGCTGGCGCTACTAGAAGGTACGTAGCCAGACCAACCGTTGGAGAAGCCGTACAAGAGACTGCAGGCAGCCCTGTGCCCAAACCGACACGGGGCTGCTTTTCGTTCCGCGCTGGACGTTTCTTGTCGGCGTCTAAAGACCTTCCAAAACCGCTCCCAGGGATCGTTTCGAGATAATTGTTAATCTTTCCTATCTTTATCTGTCTCACAACCAAATCATCTGCTAGATTCCGGGAGCAGGGGAGAGAACGATGGACTGTCCACGGCTCTTTTCGCGCCACCGGAACCATTTCCCCTCAAAGGCCAAACGGAAATCGGCACCAGGAATGGTTCAACTATGCGGCGTGTAAGACTCAGATCACGGGGGTTGGCGCAATACAGAGGCCTAATCGCCCCGCAACTGCTCACTGAAATCGAGGATCTGGCAGAGAGTCTGCGGGGCGCGAACATCGTTCATATCAACGCAACTCCCGACGGCGGCGGAGTAGCCGAACTCCTTCGCGGCCTCCTCCCGCTCATGACAGGTCTCGGGATCAACGTCGAGTGGCACGTCCTCGATCCCGACGACGATTTCTTCGAGGTCACGAAGAAGTTCCACAACCTCCTCCAGGGTGCCGAGGGCGACCTCTCAAAGACTGAAAAGAGCACTTACCTGAAGCACAGCTATCGAACTGCCACTCAGATGGAGAAGCTGTCACCGGACCTCTGGTTCATCCACGATCCGCAGCCGGTAGCAGCCGGTGCAGCCCAGAGCCGCGGTATTCCCCGAATCTGGCGCTCCCACATCGATACGTCTCAGCCCAATCCGGCCGCAGCCCAGTTCCTCAGGCCCCACTTCGCGGCCTATAGGACTCACGTCTACAGCCATGCGGACTACATCTTCCGTCCGCGGATGCGCTCTGAGACCCACGTCATCGAGCCAGCTATCGACCCTCTCACACGAAAGAACCGGCTGATGCCGAGGGCCCGTGCCGAAGCTGTCGTGAGTGGACTCGGAATCGACACTTCAAGGCCCATCGTCTCGCAGGTCGCGCGGCTCGATCCTTGGAAAGACCCATTCGGAGTTATTGATGCCTTTCGACTCGCGCGGGAGGAAGTACCCGGTCTTCAGCTGGTGCTTCTGGGCGTCATCGAAGCCGTGGACGACCCCGAGGCTGTAAGGGTCGCAACCCGCGTCAGGGATTACGCGGAAGTCGATCCCGACATCCACATCTTCACAGAGCCGGAACTTGTCGGCCCGACCGAGGTCGGCGCAGTTCAACGTCACGTCGACGTACTGATGCAGAAGTCGCTTCGCGAAGGTTTTGGCCTATCAGCCACCGAGGCCATGTGGAAGGGAACACCGTTGGTCGTCGGCAACGTTGGTGGGCTCAGAGTCCAGGTCGAGAACGGAATCACCGGCTACTGCGTCGATACGGTTGACGAGTGCGCGGAGAAGCTCGTGGAACTGCTCCAAGACCAACAAGCCGCCCGCGCTATGGGACGCATAGCCAGGGAGCATGTGCGGCAGAACTATCTGCTCCCCCGCCTGCTTCGTGACCACCTAGGCCTCTACCTCCAGGCTCTCGAGGCCTCAAGGCTCGAATCACGCGACCTTCCAGAAAAGGTGCCGACGAGCACGACGGCGGCGTAGACAGCCCGACTTTCCAGCTCCTGCCGGTTGCGTGTGGCGCCGTCGTCTGCATAGTTTGAAACTGCCCCGGTTTGTGGCGTATCCGAGGACGCACGTGGCTGGTCGTCTACCCACACTGCAACGCTCATGGAGGCCCGAATGAAGACTGCCGTCGGATTTGGCCCGGTCAACGACGACTGGGAGCAGGCCGCGTCGTGGGTTCTCGAGGCCGAGAAGCTGGGGGTCGATTTCGCATTTTCGGGCGAGGCCTGGGGTTACGACGCGGCGACATCACTCGCTTTCATTGCTTCTCGTACGTCCCGCATTCAAATCGGCAGCGGCATCATGCAGCTCCCTGCCAGAACCCCCGCCAACCTCGCAATGATCGCGATGTCGCTCGCGTCAATATCCAACGACCGCTTTGTACTAGGACTTGGAATGAGTGGTCCCCAGGTAGTCGAAGGCTGGTACGGGGTTCGCTTCCAGCCCGCACTGACGCGCATACGTGAGACCGTTGCCATTGTCCGCCAGATCGCGAGGGGAGAGCGTCTCCACTTCAAAGGAGACATGTTTGAGTTCCCGCTGCCGGACAGCGAGGGAAGAGCCTTGAAGACCGGCGCGCCTCCGCGGGAAATACCGATCTATCTGGCGACACTGGGCCAGAAGACGCTCGAATTGACCGGTGAGATCGCAGACGGCTGGATCGCTTCTTCGTTCATGCCCGATCACGCGGACGCACTCTTCCAACACATGGCACGGGGGGCGGCAAAGGTCGGGAAAACTCTCGCCGATCTGGACCTTCACGGCGGTGGAGTTGTCGCCTTCTCCGACGACCTCGACAAACTCATTACGCCAAGAAAGCCCGGATTTGCTTTCGAAATGGGCGCGATGGGATCACCCAGGCACAACTTCTACACGCGGGCCTACAAAATGCAGGGGTATGAAGAGGTTGCCACCAAGGTTCAATCTCTGTGGCTGGAGGGCAAACGGGAGGAAGCGGCAGCCCTGATCCCCGACGACTTCGTCATCAAGGCGAACCTCCTTGGCACCGATGAAATGGTCAAAGAGCGCATCCGCGTCTACCGCGACGCCGGGATAACTACGATCCATGCCGCCCCGAGCGGCAATACCTTTGGAGAGCGCCTCGAGACGTTAGGCCGGTTCATGGATCTCATTGCCGAGGTGAACGGAGAAACTCCGGCCCCTGCGTGAATCAGGCGATAACAAAGAGGGCCGGGTCGCTAGCGCGACCCGGCCCTCCTAACTTGGTTACGTCTTCTCTCAAACTAACCAGCGCGGAGAAGGCGGCCTGATGCTGTACTCACACACGCCGTATCCCTGCTCGCCCGTCTCTTCAATCTCCATATCGAAGAATGGCTCGTAGCAGTCCAGCCGGTTCTCGAGATCGTTCTCTGCCCGGTCCCAGAGCTTCACGATTCCGTACTTCCGTCCGGTCCGGATATGGATTACCTCGCCGTCCGGCAACGTGATTTCGTAGCGGAAGTTGATCGCTGTGCGACTGTCATCTTCCAGCTGGACCTTTCCCTTGGCACCCTTCAGATGATTGGTTCCGTCCTTGTTGGAAACAAATCCGGCACCTTCGGTGGGACGGGGGGGATCGCCAGGTCGCGGCGGGGTGAGGCTGCCGATGCCGTTTAGGTGCATCGAATCGCTCTGGAAGGACGGCCAGAAATGGCCGGGGTAAGAAACCGTCTCCCACTCCCACTCGGGCTCCTCGGCAAAGCGATGGGACCACGAATGGTCCCGGTGTGAGTAGCTGTTGAGCTGCCTCCGTGACCCCTTGTTCGGCCCGCCGCGGATTTCGAATTCGCCCGTGCAGAGCATCCCCTGCTCGTTATGGCCGCCCATGCTCGTCTTGAACGGATTGTTCACGTGATCGAAGTAGTCGAACATCGGGAAACGGCCGGTGTAGGTGAGATCGAATCCAAACCTCGGGCCATCCATTGTGATCTGGATCTGTTCCTGTGGCTTAACGACCTTGTATGTCAGAACCCCGTCACTCCATGGGCCCTTATCAGGCTCCGGAGAAAACGGGACCTTGTTACCGTACTGCTGCACGACGCCATCGATGACGTAGAGCGCTTCGAAGCGCGCATAGCCTTTGTTCGTCAAATGGAAGTGGTTGATCCCGAAGACACTCGCTTCGCGGTCAACTGTGCTCACCCAGATGGTGTCTCCCCATAGCTCGTTTGGATCCGGATTCGGCGAAGGATGACGATACTCATCCTCATCTTTCATTGGCATAATTCTTCTCTCCTCTCCTGCTCATGGCGAACGTTAGGCAACTCTAATACGTTCGTCCAAAGATTTCTTCCCCCGACCAGGAGTCTCATGGTTGGTGCCAAGAAGTTCAATCATTGGCCGGCGGCACACCAGGAAACGAAGGATTCCGGAATCCGATGATTTCCTCGAATCGCATCCTGACCTGTTCAAGAAAATCGGGCCCGGCGGGTATTACGTAGAAGCGATCGTCCCGCACTGCCTCGAAGACCTGGTTTGCCACCTCGTCTGGTGAACGACCGCTCTTGACCATCTGTTCGACGAACGCGAACTGCTGCTGCACTGCTTCGGGGAGCTTCGACATATCGACGGGGTCGCCGAATTCACTCGGGCGGCGACTCTCGGACTCGAGCAGATTCGTGCTGATCCAGCCGGGGCAGAGAACCGAGGCCGACAGCTTGGTGCCTCGCCCCTTAAGCTCCTTGTAGAGCCCCTCAGTCAGGCAGAGGGTGGCGTGCTTGGACGAGTTGTAAGGGCTTGCTGCCGAGACCAGACCCATGATCGATGAAGTGTTCACGACGTGGCCCTCTTCCCCACCCTCCAGCATTCGAGGAACGAAGGAGCGAACGCCGTGCACTATCCCCATCAGGTTGACGCCGAGCACCCATTCCCACGTGTTCAGGGGAATCTCCCAAGCGGCATCCCCGGTTGGTGCCGGGATGACACCGGCGTTGTTGCAGAGGACGTGCACGTTTCCAAACGCTGAGAAAGCACTCTCGGCAAGCTGCTCCACCTCTCTGGGCTCCACCACATTTGTCCTGACCGCGAGTACTTCAGCACCGGCGTCTTTCAGCTCGTGTTCTGCGGCCGCAAGCGTGTCGTCCTGTATGTCGGCCAGAACCACCTGCATTCCCTCGCCAGCGAACTTCTTGGCAAGGGCAAAGCCGATCCCACTCGCGGCACCAGTTACAACGGCCACGCGACCTTTGAACTCCTTCACGGCACTCTCCTGGGCTGTGTTAGATGTGCGGAACCATACTCAATTCCGGTGAATGCGTCGCTTCGAGCGCTGTTCCGATTACGGCCTGCCGGAACGCGCATGGGTCAAGAGCGCACCTCGACAAGGAACGCGACCCCGAGCGAACAACCTAAGAGCGGTGATGCACAATCGGACCAACGGAGAGATAGGAGACGGCGTCGGCATCGGCTCATTTCCCCGTCCGCGAGCCTGTAGCCAAGAAGGGAGCACTCTCGTTGGCTGTTTTTCGTTACCGCGGCGATTCTTCCCGTTCAAAGCGGCCGGGATTCAAATCCCGGCCGCTTTGAACTAATTCGGTCCAGTTCTTGGAGTCAACGCACCTCACAGGGCCCGGGCTGCAGCATGACCTTCGATGACTCCCTCCCGGAAGCGAGTATTGCCGTTGGCATCACCAACGACATAGGTCTCCACCACGAGCGCTTTCAACGAGTTGATGAATTCCTGCTCCGGGTTTGACCCAATCGCCATCACGACCGTGTCAGCTTCGAGCACGCGCGACTCGCCGTCGATGGTTACCCTGGCGCCCTCTGAAGCGATCTCCTCCAGCGCGGTGTGCTCATAGCTAATCACACCAGCCATCGCCACATTGTCCAGCATGGCAGGGCGGTTCATAAAAGAGTAATCGCGGGCAAGTTCGCTGCGGGCGACCACGGTCACTGCCTTGCCCTGGTTTGCAAGGTGTTCCGCTGTTTCCAGCCCAACCATGCCACCACCGATGACCACCACCTTCTGGCCCACCGGGACTTCGCCAGTAATCGCCGTCTCGGCAGGTACCACGTCCGTCCCTTCAGCGCGCTTGACGTCTGCACCACGGGGTGTGGCGCCAATTGCCAGGATCAGTGCATCGGGGTTTACCTCTTTGACCAATTCGGCATCGACGGGGGTTTCGAGTTTAATCTTGACTCCAGTCCTCACGAGATCCATCTCGAGGAACTTCCGCCAGTCGTCGACGTCTCGCTTACCCGGCCCCGCAGCGGCCGAGTAAAGCAGGCCACCCAGTCGAGCCTGTTTCTCATAAATAGTGACATCATGGCCGCGGTCGGCCGCGATCCGCGCTGCTTCCATGCCGGCGGGACCAGAGCCTACGACCATGACCTTCTTCTCCTTCTCGGCGGAACTGTATTCAGTTTCCTCCTCGTTGCACAGGCGGGCGTTGACCGAACACGTCATGTGATCGTACTCGCGCCTGTCGAAGCAGACGTTGCAGCCAAGGCAAGGCATTACGGTTTCCCAGGCCCCTGAGGTGGCCTTATTAGGCCACTCCGGGTCCACCATCAGCTGCCTAGCCATGCCAATGATGTCCGCCTGTCCGCTCTGCAAGATCTCCTCAGCCTCGTCGGGTTGGGTGATGCGACCCACGGCCACAACTGGGATGTCCACCACCTTCTTGATCGCCTCGGCCCACTGGGCGAAACAGTTCCGGTCGTACGAAATCTGGAGGGGCACGCAGGACGAGATAAAGCCACGGTTGTGACTATTGGCACCCTCCGAGATGATCAGAGCGTCAACGCCTGCTTCTTGCAGCAATTGGGCCGCCCGGCAGGAGTCGGCCAAGGATATGCCGTTGAACTCGGGCTCCATGGCAGCAAGTCGGAAAGTAATCCCGAAATCCTCCCCGGCCGCTGCCTTCATGGCTCTCACGGCTTCAACCGGCCAGCGGATCCTGTTCTCGATGGACCCTCCATATTCGTCTTCCCGCTTGTTATCCATGGGGGAGAGGAACTGCCTCCAGATATAGGCATGGGTTGCATGAAGCTCGGCAAAATCGTAGCCGGCTGACTTCTGTCCAGCGGCCGCTTCCGCTAGCTGTTCAGTGATCGCATGGATCTCTTCGCGGGTGATTTCGTATGGGTTCGGGTCGGCGAAGTTGTTCGCAATAGATTGTTCAGTGGCCGGTGACCACGTGGCGGACGGCGCCGCGCCACGCTCTCCGGACCCATGAGGGCCGATTCCGCTTCCCTTCTTCTCCGGGCCATAGAGCACCAGTGTCTGCGTACCGACATAGCAGTCGGGGGCAGCGCTATGCACCATATCTGCAAATCGCTTGAGTTCATCAGTTGGGTTACGCATGATATCGAGGTCCGCCAGTCCCCCGGTGGTGAGGGCTGCAACACCTCCCCGAGCCCTGGCCTTGTAGTAGTTCAAGGCTTCGTCGCTGCGGTGTCCCGGACCCCCGATCGGCAGATGGTAGGTCCGATTCTTGAAGGTCATCGGTCCGACTTGAATTGGAGTGCCAAGTTTCATCTAATTGTTCTCCTGTGTTTAGGCTACGGGGCTGCAACGAGAGCTATTAGGGTCGTGCTGCCGACTCCGACGGCTCGAGAGATCCACCGCCCCACCATCCCCTCGACAACCCCCAACTCTGTCTGCTGGACATGGTCCTCAGCGACCGCAGAAAGCGACACGCACAGCACCGGTTAGACTCTTGCCTGTTCCCGTTCCACCCCCTCAGCTATGCATTAGCTGATTCTTCCACCCTTGAAATATTCACGGGTATGGCGCTCATCATAGGGATTCCTGTGTACGGGTCATAGTCTCTGTCGTTGAACATTAACCGGCCCGTGTGGCTTCCGATTGTCCGAACCTCGCCGTCTTTCTCTGGAGCATCGCCCCAGGCGTGCGCCATCGATATGACGCCACTTGCGATGTCAGGAGCTTCTTCCACGACTCCAGGGATGCTGGCGCGAGCCGATGTTATCCTGATCAGGTCTCCGCTCTTAAGTCCGAGCGCCCGGCAGTCCACCGGATTCATAAACGCGGGATTATAGCTGAACTTCTTCGTCAGTTGTGGAATATCACGACCAGACGAGTTGTAGACCTCGACCATTCGCCGGCTGACAAGCCGGTGAGTGAAATCTTCACCTGGCCGATAACCGCCGCCTTCCGGAAGCGATTCGACCCGGACATCTCTCAATTCCGCCGTCATAACCCCGTTGGCGATGTCGAGACGCGGATCTGGTCCGGGCTCGCGTGGCAGAACCTTGATACTGGGGTCCTCGAAGATGTGTCCATGTGGATGCTTTTTCACTTCGCTCAACGGCACACGTGATCCAGCGCAGAGGAATTCGAACGTCTCGTCGCTCGATGGCTTGTTGACCATGTCGAGCTTCGTGCCGTTGACCTCCAGCTGGAAGCCCATCCGCTTGCCCAGGCCCCAGAAGAATTCCCACTCCTCGATAACATCGGACCCCGCCGGCGAGGGGACGATGGCGGAAGTGTACTGGGCGTACGGCTCTGGATAGCCGGTTGAACTGCCGTAGAACCAGACAGTCTCGTTGGGAAGCGTGATCCCGGGGACCTCCAGGGAGAGCTTCGGTGCGATCACGTAATGAGCGAGCTTCGCCGTGGCTGACATTTTTATGTCGAGTGTAACCAGGAGCTCGAGGCTTTTCAGCGCCTCAAGAGTCTTCAGTTGGTCCGGCCAGGCAGCAACGGGATTCCCGCCAAGGCAGATCAGGGCGCGAATCTGCCCCTCGCCGGGCTCGAGAATCTCGTCCTGGATGGCCCCTGTGGGCAGGCCCACGACGGTGCTCGTGAGATTGCGCACCCGCAGCTTCTCCCCGACGCCCCAGGCGGGAGGCTGGGGAATCGCCTGGGCATGGAAGTCCCGCTGAGGAAGCAGCACGAACGGGTTGGGAACCTGCTCACCCTCGCGCATCCAGCGACCACAGAGCGAGTTGATCGCCTGGACCAGGTACTCGGTCAGGTTCCCCCGCGGCGACATGTTCACGCCGGTGCCGGCCGTAACGCAGCCCTGGGGACCGGAGGCGAAGATCTTCGCCGCTTCCACAACGTGTTCGGCCGGAACTCCGGTCCTCTCCTCCACGTAGTCCGGGGTGAAGTCTTTGACGGTCTCACGCAGCTCTTCGAAGCCTTTCACATTGGCAGTGACGAAGTCACCGTCATAGAGCCCTTCTTCGTAAATAACGCGAACAATGCCGGCTAGCAGCGTCGGATCCTCTCCTGGCTTCACCTGGAGGTGGAGATCCGCGCGCTCAGCGCATTCGCTCTTGCGGGGGTCAACTACCACGAGCTTAAGTCCACGCTTCTTCGCCTGGACCAGGCGCTTCCAGGGGTTGTACTGCGGGATCCCACCCCACATGGAGACCACCGGATTGGCTCCAACCAGCATCCACACATCAGCATCCTCGAACATTTGAGGACCACCGCCCCACTTGCCGTGAAGAGCAGACGCGACGGCTTTGCCGGGCTGATCGATAGACCCCGACGAGAACCTCATGGGCGAGCCCACGCCGTTCATCCAGGAGTTCGAAACCGCTCCACCAAGCGGATAGTGGAAGCCGAAGGTGCCTGAGTACATCGCGACGGCACGACTGCCGTACTTCCTTACGATCTCAGTCACTTTGGCCGCCACCTCATCCATCGCTTGCTCGCTCGGAACCGGTGAATGGGAGCCGTCTGGTCCCAGCTTTTGCGAATGAAGCAATCGCTCCGGGTGGTAGTGCTGCTCGGGCAATTGCCGCCCTTTGATGCAGGTGAACCCCTCATACATCGGGTTCTCCGCGTCGCCCGTAATCTTCACAACGCGATCGTTCTCAACGTCTACTTTGATGCCGCAAAAGGCGTGACAGAAACGGCAAAAAGAAGTCCTGGTCTCCATTTAGGCAAGCTCCCCAAGGTTGATAAATCGGCCCGGACGCATCCGCCCGATCTCATCCACACTATCGTCAACGAATAGCCTAGCCACCCAGGTCAAGTTGGAGCCGGGCGCAAATCGACAGCAGCATTCCCGATGGCACGACGAACTGGAGATTCCAGCTCCGGTCGGTTTTTCTGCCATGCGAACGCGCGTGCATCAGAATGCCACCCGCTCGTCGCACCGAGCGGAACGAGACTCGACATCACAGCCCCACTTCGACTACGACGAGTAGCGGCTAACAACCCGTTGGGTGTCAGGCGGCTTCACGTCCGAGCGGATGCGGGCCATCAGAGGTTCAAAGTACCACCACACTCCGACCGAAGCCGCCCAGGGGACCAGACCGGTGACACAGACCGCGTAGAGAAGCTGGGTCGTGGGGTGCTCCCCGATCCCAGTCTGGACCCTGAGATATAGCTCGCCGTGGTCGACGAGGGCGAACTGCGAAATCAAGATTCCGGCCATTGGCGTGATTACGCGCACCAGGCCAAGAGTACCGGCCACAACTGCCGCAGCTCTCACGTAGGGCGACCGGGACAGCAGCCACGCGAAAACGGCGATGTTCAACAGCCCCGGGACCGCGAACAATATCCAGACACGCCAAAACTCGTAATAGGAGAAGCACTTCTTCGCTACTCCTGTGAAGCGACACTCCTCTCCCGGGGGGAGGCCGAGTGCGGCTGCTTCGTGCTCGCCCACAAACAGGAAAATCAAGAGTGCGCTGCTTGGCACCGTAAGCAGCGGTGCCAGGGTTATCCAGAGGAACGGTGAACGCCGAGCGAGGAAGCTACGCACTGCTAGCACCTCCAATCTCTCCGTGAGACCACGCTTTTGTCTGGGAGTGAACTTTACGCGCTGTCGTCTTGAGTTCGAGCGGTACTGGTACCCGGACCAGACATCGCTCGGAAAATTGGTTGCAATACGGGAACACTCACGGCAGAATCCACAAGCGCCGACCACCGAGGCCGGTTATGGGGGAGGCATCCGGCGATCCTGAGCTGCGGGCCCGGCCCGGCGACATGGTATCGCAAAGAAGCAATATGACTGGATACATCATCCGGCGGCTCCTTGCGCTTCCCTTCATGCTGGTCGGGATTTCCCTGCTGCTGTTCTTGTTGCTCTTCATTCGACCGGGAAATGCGGCTTTTGCAAACATCGCTTCAATCGGCGACTTCGGCGCCCAAGAAGAGATCTTCGAAGAGAAGTTTGGTCTCAACCGGCCCTGGTACGTTCAGTACCTTGACTGGCTAGGCAACGCTGCGCGTGGCGACTTTGGAGACAGCCTCACGCCTCCCCAGGACGGTGTCACAGAACAGATCCAAGAGCGCATCTGGAACACGGTTGAGATCGGCCTGTTGACGATCGCCATTTCGGCCGTAATCGGTATCGGCGTTGGGGCCTTATCGGCGGTCAAACGCAACAGCTGGGTCGACTATTTATTCCGCGTGGTCACGATCGCGGGTATATCTGTGCCCAATTTCTGGACCGCCACTCTGTTACTCACTCTGCCAGCCCTCTGGTGGGACTGGACACCTTTCGCGTCTGACTGGGTGCCATTCGACGAGAATCCGATCAAAAACCTTCAGATCATCTTCTGGCCGGCGCTGATCCTCGCCTATTCCGGGGCTGCGTACGTGGCGCGCCTCGTGCGCTCATCGATGCTCGAAGTCTACTATTCGGACTATGTCAGGACCGCCCGCTCGAAGGGTCTCGCAGAACGAACAGTGGTCGCGCGTCACGTCTTCCGCAACTCACTCATCCCTGTGATCACGGTCATCGGCCTCCAGGTGGGGACCATCCTCGCCGGCGTCATAATCGTGGAGCAGATTTTCGCCATTCCCGGGCTTGGGCTAATGACCTTCCAGGCTGTCGTCGCCGAAGATTATCCACTCGTACTCGGCGCTGTGATGGTATTCGCTACGATGTTCATCGTCGTAACCCTCATCGTCGACCTCCTCTACACGGTCGTTGATCCGAGGATCACGTACGCATAATGGCAACTGACAATACTGCCGGCCGAGAGTCCGAACTCCTTATTGAGTACGCGATACCCCCGCGCCAGCGTTTCAATCCATTCCGCTGGGCAAAGCAGGAGCCCCTGGGCGCCGTCGGGGCAGTACTGGTATTTCTTGTCGTCTTCGGAGCCGTCTTTGCCCCGTTCCTTCATACGACGAACCCACAGGCATTCAGTGCGGACTCGCTCCAGGGGCCAAGCTGGGACCATCTACTCGGAACGACTGCGCGCGGAAAAGACGTCTGGTCGCGCATTCTCTACGGAGGCCAAATCTCTCTCAAGATCGGTTTGGCGACGGTACTCCTCGGCACAGTGGCCGGCACAGCGCTGGCTCTAGCCTCGGCCTTCCTCGGCGGCGCCGTCGATTTCTTCGTTGGCCGGCTGGCCGACATGGTCATCGCCATTCCAGGAATTCTCCTCGCGCTTACTCTTCGCACCTCAATCGGTGACGACCTGCCGGATCTCCCAGGTATGCAACGCGAGGAGTTCACGCTCGTCCTCGCGATTTCCGCGGGCTTCTTACCGGGGACCTATCGGATCATGCGTGGGCTTGTCCTGGAGCAGCGAGCTTCGCAGTACGTTGAGGCAGCCCGCGTCGTCGGGGCTAATAACGTGCGCATCATGGCCCGGCACATCTTGCCCAACATGGCCGGACTCATGATCGTGGTCACCAGCATCTCTTTGCCGGCCGCGATCCTGGCCGAATCAGGACTGAGCTTCCTCGGTGTTGGCGTTCCTGTTGGAACCCCGTCGTGGGGCGCGGACCTGTCCGGCAGCTCCCGGCAGTTCTTCATCCGAGCACCTTATCTTGCGATCTTCCCCGGCCTTGCCCTCTCTATCACGGTATTCGGCTTCAACGTCTTTGGGGATGCCCTCCGAGACACTCTCGATCCGCGTCTCCGAGGCGTGATCGAGCAGTAACCACCCCACAACCCAACCCCGCAGAGCTGCTTCTCGCCAAGCCAAGACGCTTTGGAGGAAGGCTTCCGCTTGAGATAACACCATGGGCGTTGGGAGAGCGGTTCCCGCCTCGCAAGCCTCGAACGACACTCCGGCCTTTGTGGGCTCTCTAATTGAAGCCGTCCAAGTTATTCCCGGAGTCCGGGAGCTAGCGTTCTCCGAAATAGCGACGTCCAAAGAGGGAAATACATCACCTCTCACGAAAGTGCCCGAACGGTCAGTCCTGCCAGAGAAGTGAGGCCTCTGGGCGTGGCAGGGGACCAACGGGGCAAACCACTGAGGCGACTGCAACACCCCACACTCACACGTGAAAAGGCCCGCCAGGGGGGGCGGGCCTTTTCGGGATTTCCGTGCGCTCCTCTAGGAACCTCGCATCGAGGCTCCTAAGAACAGGTCCTAAGCGTTCTGGTCCAACCACATGCTTTCACGACGCATGCTGTAGTAGTTGAGCCAGTCGTTCGCACCATGGTCGCGGAGACGGGAACCGAACCCGTAGAACGAATCGCTGGCGATCGGGAGAGTCCAGTTACACCAGTGGTTATCCAGGACCCACGTTTGGAGTTCCGTCATCAGTACCTTGCGGGCCTCCTGGTCCGTTTCGGCCTCCTGTGCATTCAACATCGCAACGAGCGTTTCCGAGCCTTCCGCGATGGACGGGCGCGGCGAGTCAAGGTAGAAGTTGAACGCGTTGAGCCCGTAGGCGCGTGGGTCAAAATGGATCAGATGGCTGTCGTTCGGCACCCCGCTGGTTCCACCGGCGATCCCTGTTCCATATCCGAGGAGATGCCAGTCCTTACCAAAGCCTCCATCGGTACGATCGATCGCTCGAGCGGCCCAGGAATTGGTGTCAAGCGCATCCACCTCAGTGTCGACGCCGAGCGCCTCGCTGAGCGATTGCGCCATGAAGTCGTGAATGTCGGTTAGCAATGGATCACCGGTCTGCGTCAGAATAACGATCTTGTCCGGCGTGTTTTCCGCTGCGTCCCACAGCTGTCTGGCCGTGGTTGGGTCATAGGTGAACCACTTCTTCAGGTCTTCCTGGCCGAGGCCCTGAAGGCCGGAGATGAGGGCGGACATCGGGGACCCCAGCTTGCCGCCCCCGGTGCGGAAAGCAGCGATAAATTCGTCGTACTTGAAGGCCTTCTGTAGGGCCTGGCGGGCTCGTACATCGTAGAAATGCCCCCCGTCCATGCCTTCGAAGGCCCACCCACCGGCCGGAAGCGGCGTGACTGTTGCGTTGTCGTCGCCCTCGAACTCGGCGACCTCGAGCGCATCCAGCGCTGTGAAGACGTCGAGATCTCCCGCCAGGAACGCTGCCTTTGCAGCGGCCCTGTCGGGGATGATGCGCGTTTCGATATTGTCGATGTACGGCCCGTCCTCTACGAAACCGTCGCCGGCCGGAGAGTGCTTGTGGTAGTCGGGCCAGCGCTCGAGGCGGGTGCCCTCAGCGTCCCGCTGAGTAAGAGTGTACGGACCGCTGCCAGACCCCGGCGGCAGGTCCTGGATTTCCCCGTCAATGCCATGCTCTTCGACAATGCGCGGATTCACAAACGAGTAGTAGTGCCGTGCACGGTAAGTGGGAGCGTCCGCGTTAGGCCGCGACCAGTCCTCCCGCACGGTGAGATCGTCGACAGCGCTGAAGGCGTCGACGAAAACGAATCCAGTACGCGTTACGTGCGTGCCACCCCTGGCATCATAAAGTGGCGCTAGTCGGTTGAAGCTGAAGGCTACGGCTTCCGCGTCCACCGGATCGCCGTTGTGGAACTTCATGTCCGGACGCACATGCCAGATGAAGGTCGTCGAGTCCGGCTGCTCCCAACTGACCATACCGTCCGCCGCAAACTCGTTCTTCGTCGGCTGGTAGGTGTAGGGCTGGGTCATCTGGCCATAGATCTCGGTGGTGTTGTTAAGGTGGAACACCGCCGGGTCCATCCCCGCGTCCTCGACTCCCTTCCAGAGCTGCAGAGTACCGCCTTCTTTGCCGGCCCGTGGGTCAGTCGTTGCGGTTGGCTCTGGCGCTTCGGTCGCTTGTGGCGCTTCGGTCGCGCCGGGCGCGGACGTCGCTGTGGGATCAACAGCGTCATCACCGTCGTCGTCATCATCGTCGCCACAGCCTGCCGCGAGCAGAGCAGCGGAGCCGGCGGCCGCGACACCTGTGCCGGCGAGAAAACGCCGTCGGCTCAGAGCGAATCTTGAACGCTTGGTCCAGTAGTTCCCGTTATTTCCGGATGAATCTCGTGCCATGATGGAAAGTCCCTCCAAACCATTTTGGTTTCGCATGGGGCGACATAACGCGCCGCCACGGAAAACGCACAGCAACAGAGCGGCACCCTGTCACAGCGCTTAGGATACGACTGTAGTCGTAATACTACTAATAAGCGAGATTCATGGCTTCAATAGGCGACTGTCACGAGAGCAGCATGCCGGATCCCCCGGGGCCATCGGCATAGGCGCACGCTGTTCGAAAGTACTACAGGAGGGCTGGGAAGCGCGTGAAGAAGCGCATCCTGGACGAATTTCCGAGACCACGGGGATGCCATCGCAAGGCCGCGTCGAGCAGCGCAACTGGCTTACCGTGCGCCGTCACGTCGGCTACGACCGGCTCGCCTCGAAGAAGGCACACGCACTGCCCGGGCAGCTCTATCCTCTGCTCAGTCCACAGCTGAGCTTCTTTCGTATGATCCCGTGGACAAGCAAGATTCGCTGCCGAAGTGAGAGTCTTCGACGTGCTCGCTGTTGCCGGGGTTCAGCTTTTCGGCCAGGGTCGGATAGAACCAATCCTTCGTCGCGCGGCCGTCTTGATGGTCACTGTCTGGTCCGGACCGAGGGCAGTGCCTTCGCTCGAGAGGATCACGCAAGACCGCCCATCGCGGCGAAGAGCCGACACCCGCTTGCGATGACCGCTACAGGTCACCCATATCTTCCCGTCATGCCACGCAAACCGATGCATGACACTGACGGGCCAACCCTGCTTGGTCGTCCAGGTCACAGAACACTCGGTCTGGAGGGCAAGAAGGCGTTCTCTTTTTTCGTCATCGACTGCATAACCAACAACGTCTTCATAGTCTCGAATTGCCATCTCTGGTCGATTCGCCTCGCTGAAGGTATAGGCTCCGATGAGCCTATCACGGCAACTTTCCTGAAAAGCGCGCAACCCCGCAATTCGGGCTGCCTGATCCCACATTCACGCGCTTCGGTCCTCCGGCTCTGGTGCTCGGGAAGCAGTGAGCCAGAGCCTGCCTGTAATCAAGCCCAGCATTTGGAGTCCTACTCTGACAGATTCTCGCGACACCGCTCTCGGCACCTCCCCCAACCATTCGGTCGCTGCTGTGGAGGGGCCGTCATCGTCCGAGGGTTCCGCCCCTTATATAAGGTGGGTTGAATCACTCACTAAACGCGATCAAAGGACGGTAGGTCTCGAGTTCGCGGAGAAGGTTCGAAACCTCTACTCTTGCGGCTTCGACAGGAACGAGTTCGAGAAGCTAGCAGACCTGTTCACTAAGGACACAGTCTGTGCGTTCGGAGAGACTTTCAGCGGAGACTGGGGTGGACGCGACGAGATTCGCGAGAAGTACATAGCGATTCACGATGGGGGGCCGGTGTAATACCTCGCGATGCACGCGATCACCAGCCAAGCTGACAAGCGACACGACAGCAATGGGCACCGCTTATCTACTTGACCTGAGTACCTCACCCAGATGCCGAAAAGTCCCTCGGACTTTTCGGCATCTACAAGGATTCGTACACCAAAGTCGAGGGCACGTGGTTAATTGACAAAATGCGCATCGAATTCCTCCAGTCACCGCGCGAGGGCAAGGGTCACCTCGGTGCTAATTCGAGGGAAGGCGGCGCCAAATCGACTGCGAGGACTTCACAAACACGCACAGTCCCTTATGCTGCGGCTTCGCGGGACGGCGATGAGCGACCGCCGGGTCCACGAGCCTCGGCTCACATTCGAGGCCGACTGATCAGACCCCCGGTTTCCCGGCAGCGGTTACCCGCAGACCCACTTGCAAGTGGAGAACCGAGAACGAAGAGGAGAAATCTGACATGTCCGAAGCTGAACTGACTGAACTAAAGACCAGGGTCAAGAGGCTGGAGGCCGAGCGAGCCGTCCAGAGCACCTTCATGGAATATCTCTACAACATGGATGTCGGCTACAACGACGGCATCCTCGACATTTTCACAGACGATGCCCACCTGGAAGTCATCAACTTCCCGCCCGGGACAATGGAGAACCTGAACTTCAAAGGCCGCGAACAGATAGCACCGCTGTATACGTCTCACTCGAGCTCGACCCCGACATTGAGCGGCGGTCATCACGCGTGCAACATCGCCATCAATGTGGCACCCGATTGTTCCAGTGCGGACCTGAGCGCCTACTTCATGACATCTGGCGGACAGGCAGCACTCCAGGGGGGTATGTACCAGGGAACGCTGGTACCGGACGGAAACAAGTGGCGGTTCAAGCATTATCGGATAGTGAGCAACTGGGGCTGGCGACCCGGTGGCGAGGCCGAGAAGATCACTGACTCTCTCCCGGCAACCGCGGCCGTCCGGGGTGGAAAACCACCCGTGTACGAAATTCAGCCGTAGTCGACGACGGCCTCCATCACGCTCAGGATCGCCGGCCGGTGTTCGGGGCGCGAGAAGAACAGGACAAGTAAGGGAGAGGCCCGGGACCTAGATCCCGGGCCTCTCTTTGGCCACATTATTGGCTCAATTACGAACTAAGGAAGCGTTTAGCTGCCTCCGGCTGCCTCACTAGTAGCCAGGGTCGAAACGTGCTCTTCCATTCCCTTCGGTACGTCGGCAACGCCAACCACGAATGTACCATCCGCGACAGGCGGGTCGACATCAAAGACATTGTTGAACTTGTGGACTGAGTCCCAGATACCGATCGCAATCGTCAGCTCGACGAGCTCATCTTCGTCGAAGTGCTCCTTCATCCGATCCATGAACGCGTCGTCGACACCGTTTGCGTGGTTAAGGATAAAATCCTCTGTGAGGTCAAGGGCGGCCTTCGTCCGCTCGTCGAGGCTCGAGTTTCGATGGTCGAGCATCTCCATGACCATCGCTTCGTTCATACCTTCCTGTTGCGCCGCAACAGAGCGAGCAGGGATTCAGTAGCGGCATCCGTTTAAGTTGGCGGACTTTAGTCTGACAAGATCTTTCAGCTTCGCGTCCAGGATACCGTGCGACCACAGGAGCCCGTAGTTGAACATGAAACCCTTGAAGAGGTCCGGCCGGTGCATATAGACACCAACGAAACCCTCGGCGTCTCCGACCTCGCTAACTCGTGGCATACAGTTCCTCCTTCAGCCCCTACAGCAGTTGCCGAAAGTATACACTCCCGCTATGCGAGCGAACGCCTTTATCGAATGATTTCGGGGCTATCCGGCACCCGATCGAAATCCCGCCATCCCCGGCTGGCCGGCTCGTGTGACGAGGGGCGTCTAGATCCGAACCTGGTCCGCGTTTAGATGTTCTATCGCCGCGAAGCATCGCGTCGCCATCGCGGTGGCAAGCGCAACCCCACGCTCGTTGGCAAGCTCGATCCCCCCACCAGCCGAGACCGGGTAGATCATCGAAAGCAAGATGGTGACCCGGTAGTCGTCGAGGCACTCCTCGAAGCTGTAATCGGTGATCCCCTTTTCGCCGAGACGGCTGTGATAGCGCCTTAGCAGGTCCATCTCAATCGATGCCCTTCTTTCGGGCTCGATACTCTGACCAAGGAAATAGGCGATGTCATAAGTGCCCCGGGCGCGAGACATCAGCTGCCAGTCGATCACCACCAGCTCATCCTGTCCGGGCCCAGAGCCGAAAAAGAGATTGTCAAGTCTGCAATCAGCGTGAATGAGAGTGGCGGGGCCCTTGGAGACTCTTTCGAGCAGTAGCGGGATTTTCGAGGTAAAGTCATCCCCGATCGCCCTCAATCGCGCATTCAAGGTGTGACCCAGATTTTCCTTGAAGGCGGGCCAGAAGCCCGCAAACGATGCTTCGACGTTGGTCCACGGCAAATCAGACATATAGGGCACCCAGGAGAGGTTCGGGTCGTCGGCATTCCCCCACCAGGCGGCGTGGAGATCCGCCATGGCATCGACTACGAGTCCAACCTCCACATCCCCGGGAGGGTTCAGCTGATCGCCCACTTCTGCAGGATGAAGATCCTCGAGAAGGATGACCGCGTCTCCGACGGACTTGTCGAGATCGATGAAGTGATGCCCGGGCACACGGAGTGGCATCGATCCGGCGAGCTGGTCGTAGAAGCGGTACTCCCGCTCGTAAACACGGTAATCGCGGGCGATATTGCGGTTGAATTCCGCAACCGCCGGGAACTTCGCGATTAGAGATTGAGGAGCACCTCCGGCATTCCCATCGTACGTAACCCTAAGCCGAGCCAGAGAGCCGAGCAGGCCGGCACCCTCACCCACAGAAGAGGTTTTCACGGACGAGACAGTTCCGCTCGATAGCGAGCCACTGCTCCAAAGCGCTTCATTCAGCCACTCGGCTGTGAAATCCTCGGGGGTCAACGGAATCCGCATATCTAGACGCTCCTCTGGTCGCACAATCCCAGCCCGCCACCGGGCCGCGGATAAGATACAACGTCACATCCCGGTGAGCTTTTGGCCTGAAGTTGACCCCAAGCAGGCGGTAGCCATCGATGATGGCAAGAATGGCGAACATCGTTCCCAGCCGGCTCAACAACGTGATCGAGCGGAGAAGGAGCAAGAAACTGGTCGCTATCACCAGCGCATTTCGGGTAATGGCACGGCCCGGCTCCTGAAACATCGGACGCAGCGCTTCGAGTCGCCCAGATCCGCAGGCGATCTCTTTGTAGCGCTGAACGAAGTGGATCGCTACTACTTCCAGCGCGCTGGCGAACGCTAGCCCATGCCGCTGACCATCTTGTCCTGCCAAGCGACGTTGAAGTACATCTAACCGCCCCAACCGGCGGAGATTCCGCTCGGGATCAGAGTTAGCGCGAGCAGCCACGCCAATCCGACTCCAATCGCAACAAACACCCCGAACACCATGACAAGTGGGATGGGTGCGCGTGAGAAGGAGGCAAAAGCGACGATCGTCGTGGTGCTCGCGAAAAGCGTTCACACATCCCTTGCAGCGAATTCGACGGCACCCCAACCACAACGAAGGTTCCTCAACGTCTGCCCCAGCTTAGCCCTCAAGGACTCGCCTGGTCAGTCGGACCGGGGTTACCCTTGGCGGAGGCCGTGCGGGCACGGCGCAAATCTTTGCCACGGGTAGCCAGCCATGGCCGCAAAGCGCCAACGACCCTCCGAGCCTCCAGCAATCGCCGACGACGACGCCGAGAAGCGATACGACGAGATCCCGTATCTGGGTCAACCGCACCCAACCACACATCCCGATCGCCTTGCGGTCGTGGCAGGGCTCAACGGCTTTGACCCACAGCCCATCGAAACCGCACGTGTGTTGGAAGTCGGCTGTGGTGATGGTGCCAACCTCGTCCCGATGTCGCTCACGCTCCCGGAAAGCGAGTTCGTTGGGATCGACGTTGCGGGCGACCCGATTCGGCGAGGCAACAAGCTGGTCCGACGCCTCGAACTGAAAAATGTGAAGCTGATCCACACTGACCTCCAAGCCTTCCCTGGAAAACTCGGTAAGTTCGACTACATCATTGCGCACGGCCTCTATTCGTGGACACCACTTCCGATACGCGACGCCCTGTTCGAGCTCTGCAGGACGACTCTGACCGACCGGGGTGTAGCGTACGTCAGCTACAGCACGAATCCCGGCGGTCACATCCGCAAGATGTTGCGCGAGATGATGAATTTCCACGCCGGAGGCATCGAGGACCCCCTCGCGAGGGCCGCCCAGGCGAGGGCCCTTGCCGGATTCATCGCCCAAGGGGCGTCGGCAGTGCCTGCGCAGGCGGCTTATGCAGACCTGATGGCAGAGGAAGCAGCCCGGCTCGCGGGTCGAACTGACGCACACATCTATCACGATGATCTCGCGCCGAACTCCGACTTTATCTACTTCACGCAGTTCGTGTCTCACGCGGCCCGTCACGGGCTCCAATACCTGGGCGAGGCAGAGCATTTCGAGACCGACGAGGAGAAGTTCGGCGAGGAGGTCGGTAAATCCCTGCGTGACCTCGCATCTCGCGACGTGATCCTGAAAGAGCAGTACCTCGACTTTCTCACCTGCAGGGTCTTCCGCAAAACCTTGCTCTGCCGACAGGAGGTTCGGCTCAAGCGCGGGATCGACCCGAATACAATCGTTCCGTTTTATGTCAGCTGCGATGCGAGGCAAGAAGTGGTAGAAGGCTCGCCGGAAGAGGCCAATCTAACCTTTGTCAGCCCAAGAAACGGGTCCGTGACCCTGAGCCATCCAGTGCTCATCGCTGCGATGGAATGTCTGGCAGCCGAGTATCCCGGGAGCGTTCAATTCGCCAGGCTCGTCGACTCTGCAATAGAGAAAGCGGGTGAGGCCTCAGGTAAGCGGTACGAGGAGATTCGGAGGATAGCCGAGTTTGTTTACCGCTCGTACGGCGCCGGCTTCGTCGAGCTGTCAACTCGGAATACGCCCTTCGCAACCACCCCCGGAGAGAGGCCGGAGGCCAGTCCCCTTGCGCGGGTCCAGACAGAGGACGGCGAGGTTGTCACCTCGCTCCGGCATGACGAAGTGCGCGTCGGCGACAAACGAGGAAGAACACTTCTCCAGCTGTTGGACGGGACGCGAACAAGCGACCAGTTGGCTGCGGAGATTCCTCTCGCCGAGCCGCCATCCGAAGGTGAAACCACGCGGCCGGTGGACGACGTCGGCGGGATGCTCGACACCTTTGCCCGGGCGGGATTGCTGCTCCGCTAGGCAAGCCACCATCAAGCTGGGACCACACCCGACCCCGGCTCTTTCCGATCGATCCCAGTGGCTGGCTAGGAACTCCTGAGCGCCTGAGCCGTGCGGGTCGTGAAACCGAGGAAGCCGGTCGTGCCGATCGCGACCATATTCAAGCCGTAGTTTCGCCCTTCGTCGAACACCTTCAGTGTCGCGATATTCGAGCAGCAGCCCTTCACGTAGTTGAAGACTTCCCAGTAGCGAAGCTCATCGCCTTCTATTTCAAAGTCCTCGTACTCACGAAGGAGATCGAGGATCGGCTCGGGTGGGCCGAACATTCGACCCTTTATATAAGCGAAGAACGCGGCGTCCTCCATTGGATCGCCAAGGTTGGACCACTCCCAGTCGATGTGGGCCACGACCTTCTCGTCGCGAAGAATGAAGTTACCGGCACTGAGATCGCCGTGGATGAGCCGAACAGGCCGCTTGGGCTCTGGCACGTTCTTCTTCAGCCAGAGAATCGCCTCTTCGAGCAGGGGCTCCTTCACGTATCGGTAACGGCGATAACGATCTGCCCAGACTTCGATCTGCCGCAGCGTTGCCTCGCGCGTGTCCTTGGGAATCCCGATGTAGTGGAGACCGAGTTCTTCCGGGGAGTAGCGGTGCATTCCCCCCATCGACTCGACGTAGATTCGCAGGATCTGTTGGGCGCGTTCGGGGTCGGCGAGATAGCCCATTCCGCCCTCGCCTTCCACCTTCTCCATGACCATAAACGGGAATCCGAACCACTGGGGATCGTCTTCGAGCCAGTAAGGTTGGGGTACAGGAACCGGGCCGCCGTGAAGGGCCTCGAGAAGCCGGAACTCTGGCTCGCTGGACGTGCCAAGCACGCCACCTTGCTCAATCCGGAAGACGAACTCCGGCTGGTCGGACTGGTCCGTCTTGACCATCAGCGTTTCGCGGGAATGGCCGGATGCCAACCTGTTGAGTGCCACGATTCCGACCGGTTTCCCGAGCTTCTCGGAGAGGAAGGCTGCCGCGTCCGCCCTTCTTTTTTCTGGTTGGTATGGCATATCTAGTCCTTGTCCGCTGCCATGGCACCGATGGGGCGACGCCAGAACCCAATAGGCTGCCAAAAGGCAAGGTCGCCCTGGAGGACACCGAGTAGGTCATTGCCAATTCCCAGGCGTTCGGTGGGAAGGTCATTGAAGCCGTAGTCGCCCTGCTCATACGCGGCTTCGATGGCTGCGGTGACAGCGTCCCTGAGGGCCCCATTGCGTGACCAGAGGGCTTCAAGATCGGACTCGTCGACAGCCGGCGGGACCTCAACTTTCGCCGGCCCGAGTGACTCGTTGGCCCGTCCAATCACTTCTTCCAATCGACGATTCGCGTCTCTCAGATGCGACGGCTCCTTCTCGGTTCGCCCGATCAGGTGACCAAGCATCAGATACATCGAGTCTCCCATCGACTTCGCCCAATCGGACTGGAGCTCGGGGACCAGAACATCGTCGAGGACGTTCCGGATGCCCACGAGGAGCTCGTCGTTTGTCGGTCTCATGCCCATACGTGCCTCCCAGATTCAGCCGTGGCATTTCCGGTTTGATGATTCGCGATCGGTGCCCACGCACTCGGTTCCGAATGCCCGCTCGCTACTGGTCTGATTGACGCATCAGAGTATGGCCCGAGGCGGGCCTTTGGGGGAAGGTTGGTCGGCGCATGGTCTCGGTCAACGAGAATGTCGCGCGAAGAAGCCCATAGCGGCAGCGGATCCTCGGACTCTCCCTTTGTTGAGATACGGCCAGCTGTGGTCGGGATCTCCTCTCCCGAATCCACCACCTGTCAAAACGCACAGATGGACGCTCGTCATCTGGCCCAATGAGCACGGCATCGCGGTCACTGGCGCCATCTCCAGCATCGTTAACCAGATGATAACGATAGTCTTGCCCGGTCCAGTGACCCAGGAGATAGAGGTCAACGTGAACTAACCACACCGAAGTCCCGTTCGCCAATTATCGGAAAAGCCTTCGGCAGCAGTTGGTCTCTGCGCGAAATGCTGCCTTTTCTATTGGTTTCTCAGCGTTCCCGGACCGGGCGCAACCGCCTAAGACCCATCGACGACGCAAACCATCCCGCGGAACGTGGCTGTCGAACTTGAGCCCCATCCTCCCTCCACTCGAGTTAATACACGCCATTCGTACTGCAAACCTGGTTCGAGATCGAGGAGACGATAGGTCGATTGCGCCGAAGGCAGCACCGGTGTCCCGATGAAGTCACCGGACTCAAAGCCGTTGAAAAAGATAGTCAGATCAATCCGCTGCTCGCCGGCGCTCACCACCGGGTTCCACGTCAGCACCGTGACTGTGCGGCCAGGGGTGGAGGCGTCACACTCGGGGGCTGAACTCAGCATCGTCGCTGCGCCAGGCGGCCCTTGTTCTCCGAAAATAGGAAAGCCGTCATCGAGGGGAAACGCCATGGTCTCGACGGAGCCGGATCCGGTACCGGGTGGGAGGATGACCGCGGTGGTGCTCGGGGCCGGAGTTAATGTGGGTGTTGTCGGAGTGGTTTGGGTGGCGGGGGACGGAACCCCATCGCCGGGCGCAGGCGTCACAGTCTTGCCGGAGCCCGATCCAGTAACTGTTTGGCGGGTAACGCGGGTCAGGGTCGCCACGGGCTCCGAGGGACCCTACGACCTCTGGGAGTGGGCGACCGGCTCTGACGACGACAGCACAGTGTTGCTTTACACGGACAACCACGGCGAAGCCATGGTTTACGTGAACGGGGACAGGGCGCTGGCGTACACCGGATGCGACGACA
>PVBE011090655.1_pt1 | contig 134025 bp, 115 predicted proteins | sample 1631181 | NCBI WGS metagenome assembly PVBE01 (sample SAMN08397723, study PRJNA350692) | Marine metagenome, whole genome shotgun sequencing project. | isolation source: water | place: Pacific Ocean | collected 2012-04
AATATCTTATCGTTCATTGGTGTTACTCCTTTATCTGTAACTCCTAAAGGAATTCACAGATATCGGAGTAATACCTATTTACTTAAAAGTCAAACTTTGTTGAGTCTCCCAGTCAAACTGGGAGTTTACCAAATTAATTATTAATGATAAATTGTTAATGGTTAATAAACTTCAGGGACAAATGTCTGATCAGTAATCGGTGGTCTCATATACCCTTTGGCGGCTTTTCTAGATGGCAGTTTAAATGGTTTTGGAGTCAAATCCTGATATTTTATTTTACTCAATAAATGATGCATACAGTTGAGTCTTGCTTTCTTTTTGTCATCAGCATTTACAACATACCAAGGGCAGTGTTTGGTATCTGTATATAAAAACATATCATCTTTCGCTTTTGAATATTCTTCCCATTTATCCCTTGATTTAATATCCATTGGGCTTAATTTCCAGCGTTTTGTAGGATCATCAATTCTTGCCTGAAACCTTCCTTCTTGTTCATCATCACTTACTGAAAACCAGTATTTCATCAATACAATACCAGAACGCATAATCATTCTTTCAAACTCTGGAGCAGTGCGTAGGAATTCATGATATTCTTGATCATTACAAAACTTCATGACTTTTTCAACACCTGCCCTGTTATACCAGCTTCTGTCAAACAGAATCATCTCTCCGGCAGCAGGAAGAACAGAAACGTATCTTTGAAAATACCACTGTTTTTTTTCTCTGTCCGTAGGAGTACCCAGTGCCTTAACACTGCATATTCTAGGATTAAGACATTGTGTTATTCTCTTTATTACTCCGCCTTTGCCAGCGGCATCCCTTCCCTCAAAAATTACTACAACCTTCAAACCTTCCTGTTTTATCCATTCCTGTAATTTTACAAATTCAATCTGAAGTTTAGTTAACTCTTTTAGGTAATAACGATCCTTTAATTTGCCCTTAGAATTCAGGTTTTTTTTATTCGTTTCCTGTTTTTTCTTTTTGTCTTTGGACATAATATCTCCTAATAAAAAACAACACTTGTAGGTCTTTATTATTAGATGATTATATCAGAAACAAAAAAAAACTTCAAATAGAGAGAGGTAATTGATTAATTCAATTACCTCTCTTTTACCCCAAAAATAAAAGCTTAAATATATAAAAAACTATCTTATACTGGCTAAACTGGCGGCGGCTATTGCCTGCCCATGTCTTTTATCTTTTTCATTCGGAGTTCTTATTGAAATATTTTCTGCAAGTTCAGGAAACTCCTCTTTCAAAACTTCCTCTGCCTTCTGAATAATTATTTCCCCACCTTCTCCAGATGTAACTCTACCAAGAATTAAAAGATTTCTTATTTCATAAAAATCTGCATAATGGGCTATTGAATAACCAAAGCATGTCCCTATTGTTTCATAAATTTTACGAGCACGCTCATCACCATCAGCCATTAATTTCTGTACTTCAACAAGTCTTTCAGGAAATGGCATATTCTCATCAAATTCAAGTCCTGCTAACGGTGCTAATCTTGCTACAGCCTGTTGTGAGAAAAACTGAACACCACATCCTTTATCCTGAGACCATTCATCAATGGGACCGTTTTCTCTGTAATCTACAGGAGCAAACGCCAATTCATTTAACCATGGAGTAATATTTCCTTCCGGTGTAACATAACCTGCAGCAAAACTAGTCCCCATCGACAAACCAAGTATTGCATTGTCATTAAACGACATTGATGCAGCAAGAGCAGTTACCTCTCCGTCATTTACGACTTCAAAAGGTATATCATTCCACTCTTTTTTAAGATCAAAAAATATTCGTTTAATTGTTCTGTCAAAATCTTCTCTGGCTAAACCTCTAAACAGTGATGCAATTCTGACTTCGTTATTCACATAAACGCCTGCGGCACTTCCACCGATAGCATCAACTCTTGGAAGATGTTCTGCTGCACTTTTTAAAGATGCATTTATACCGTTATAGTGATAAGAAGGATCTTTCTCAAAATAAGGATTCCATTTTATTTCCTCAGAAAAAACTACTTTCCCATCAATTACTGCAGCACATTTTCTATCGCTACCGCCAAGATCAAATCCAATCCTGCAACCGTCCAAATGTCTCCCCAGAGGGCTGGTTGTTTCTTTAGATTCAGGAAATTTCTCTGCCGGGCAATATTCAACTGAAAATTCTTTAGAATAGACTTTATCGCCCATAAAGTCATTATCCCATGTCCTTGATCCATCAGGACTATATATTTCTGAAATGATTGCAGTAATTTCTTTATCACTCAGCAATACTTTATAACCGCCTTTTTGCCATAGAAGAAATTTTACTATTCTTTCAACATATTTAATATTTAAATCAATATATTCTTTTTTATGAGGAAGAATTATTGTATCATAACGAGAAAATGTGCCATCTCTTCTTTCAACACCAATCAACAAACTCGGTCCATTTTTTTCATCTGCCAACTCTCTGAAATTTCTGTTCCATATTGCAGCAGGTATAAATCCTGGATCAAGTTCAGGTTTTATTTTACAAGATATTCTGAGTTCCATAATTCCTCCTAAAATTAACGTATATAAATTTAGACCACAGCCGTAAGATAATTTAAAATCTTTACCAATACAAAGATATTTGTCCTATTTAATGCAAAATTTTATGCAGCAATCTTTAGTTCTATTTATTAATTAACAGGCAAATAGAAAATTTTAATGTATATTTATTATAAAAATATATAACATCAAACTAGACAGGTATTTAGATAATGAAAATTTTGGGCTTTGATATTGGTGGTACTTTTATCAAATATGGCATTCTTGATGAAAACGGTAATATTATTTCAAAAGATAAACTTCCCACTCCAAAATCAAACTGTAAAAATACAATACCTGACCTGCTTTCCTTTAAAGCTAACGAATTAAAACAAAAATATAATATTGATGCCATAGGAATCAGCACTGCAGGTCAGGTTGACAGCAGTAAAGGTGAAATAATATATTGCAGTGGCAATATACCTGATTTTACAGGTTGTGAGATCAAAAAAATAGTTGAATCAAATACAAAAATTAACACTTCTGTGGAAAATGATGCTAATTCAGCTGCTCTTGGAGAAATGTGGCAGGGTGCCGGCAAAGGGCATAAATATATTGTCTGCCTTACATTAGGAACAGGAGTAGGCGGAGCAATTATTATAAACGGCAGAATATATAAAGGTTTTCATGGTTTTGCAGGTGAATTCAGCAGAATGGCAGTAGTTGGAAAAATGCTGGAACCTAATGAAAGAGGAAAATTTGTTTTAGATAAAACGGCTTCAACAAACTCTCTTTTAGTAAGATACAAAAAGGCGACTGGAAAGGAAATTTCAGGCCAGGAATTAATGAAACTTGTTAAGCAGGAAGATGAAAGCGCTGTTTTAGCTTATCAGGATTTCTTAGACAGTTTACAATTTGGTATTGATACGATTGTCAATTTCGTTGATCCTGAAATGATTATTATAGGCGGTGGTATCTCTGCTCAGGGAGGATATTTCTTTGATAAGGTAAATAAGATATTCAGAGAACAGGCCTATCCCGGATATGATGACATAATAATAAGAAAAGCCGAATTGGAAAATGATGCAGGTTTATTAGGTGCTGCTTATATTTGTATCAACAAACAATATGAGATATAAATCTATTTCTTTTTAGGAAATATCTCTTTTCTCTGAACTCCCCAAATAACAGAACTGGGTTCGTTATCCAGGTCTTGGCATAGTTCGCTAACAGCTGCTGCCATAGCATCAACCTGCTTTAATGTATGCGCAAGTGAGCGGGTTAATTCCTGATCTTGAATTGAATTGGTTAATGAATCCAACTTATGGGTTAATTGGTTAATGGAGAGTATTGTATTCTCAAAATTATTGGCTAAACCATCAAAATCAACTTCTGATAAATTTTTCAATGCTTTGCTAATATTATCAGGTGCGCTTGATAGATAAGTTCTAACTGAAGGAATAAAAAACACATCATCAGGAATATCAATATCCTTTATATCAGTTTCATTTTTATCTTTAAGATCTTTATAATATTGGAAACTTACAAACTTTTCTCCTGTTATACCCTGTAACTGCAAAGAACTTCTTAAACCGGCGTCTCTAAAATCTTCAGCTACTTTTTTTAAAGATCCTTCACTATGATTAAGTATTCTTTCTTTCACATTATCAGACATAACATTTGTAAAAATCTCCATATAAACATTAATATCTTCATTTTCATTGATCATAATTCTTTTAACAGTCCCAATAGGCACACCGTTAAATTTTACAGAAGAACCGACAGATAGACCATCAACTGAATCATCAAAAATTGTCATTACTTTTATCTTATCTACAAAAAACTGAGAAATACCAAATACAAAAATACCTCCCAACACCAATATCACTCCAATAATAATAAAAATACCTAATTTGTATCGGTTAGCCTCTATCATAGTCAAAGACTTTCATTCAATTCACCGTATTTGCTTAACACATTTTCTGAATATTTCATTAAAATTTATCAATAATTAACCATTGATAATTAAATTTGTCTCCCTAATCCATCTCTTGCAAGAAACTTTTTTACCCATTCATTTTGTGTTTTTTTATACAGAACATGTGGATTATCAGATGCCACTATTCCCTTTCTTTTTTTATTTAAAACAATAGCTCTATCTGCAATCGTAAAAATACTGTCCAGCTCATGTGTTACTACTACGACAGTAGAGCCTGTCTCTTTAACCAGTTTAAGTATTAATCTGTCAAGTCCCGCTGAAGAAATGGGATCAAGCCCGGCTGATGGTTCATCAAAAAACAGTAATTTGGGATCTAGAGACATAGCTCTGGCAAGGCCGGCACGTTTCCGCATTCCGCCGCTAATTTCAGCAGGCATAAAATCTACAAATTCTTCAAGCCCAACCAACCTTAATTTCTCGTGTATTACATCTTTGCGTTCCGATACATTTAAATCTGTATATTCCTCAAGAAGAAGAGAAATATTTTCACCTAAGGACAAAGAGCCGAACAAAGCTCCAGCCTGAAATGTAACTCCTATATCTCTAAGAATGCATTGTTTTTCTTTTTTCGAAACTGTTATTATACTTTTACCGTTAATAAGAATATCACCGCAAAATGGAGGGATTAAACCAATAATATTTTTTAAAAGAGTACTCTTGCCACAGCCTGACCCGCCCATAATTATAAAAACTTCTCCATTTTCTACGGAAAAATTAATTTTATCAAGCACTACAGTGTCTCCATAACCTATTGTAAGATTTTTTACTTCAAGTACAGGTAAATTAATCATAATAATTCATACAATTTAATGTAATAAGCTAAAAATTATTGTTAGTATTGTATCAGCAACTGCTACTAAAAATATACCGCTTACAACTGCTGAAGTAGTAGAACGTCCTACGCTCTGAGCATCATTTTTTGTTTGAAATCCCCTCATGCAGCCTATTGCTGCCACTAAAAATGCGAAAACAACACTTTTGACTAAACCCTCCATGAAATTGGAAAAGGTAATAGCCCTAATCACTGTACTGTAGGTCATGGGAATAGAAATACCTAATTCAAAATAAGCAATTACTGTGCCTCCAATAAGTCCGGCAATATCACCTATCAGTGTTAAAATAGGCAATACTATCACCATTGCCAATAATTTAGGGATTACTAAAAAGCGATTTCTATCAAACCCCATTGTAACCATAGCATCTATTTCTTCAGTAACTTTCATAGTTCCAATTTCAGCAGCAAATGCAGATCCTGCTCTCCCGGTAGCGACAATAGCAGTCAGCAGTGGACCAAGTTCTTTTAATAATGCTATTGTAACTAACTGCATCACCATTCCTTTAGCTCCAAATCTATTTAATTGAATTGCCCCCTGAAGGGCCAATACAAGCCCCATCAGAAATCCTACTGCAGCAACAATAGGTACAGCATCACTGCCGCAACTATCCATATAATAAAAAGTCTCACGCCATCTTACTTTGAAGGGATGCTTAACTGCATAAATAGAAGCAGATATAATATCTTTAAAAAAACTAAATACCGAAAGACAGTCATGTCCAAAATCGCATGCACAGCAACCAACTTTGAAAAAATAATCTTCCTTCCTTTTCGCCATTAAATTTCCTACCTATTTCGAACTTTATGTTAAAGATCTTCCTTCATTTAAGCTTCACAGTCATTTTATTCTTCTTTGACAATTCAACATTCTTCTTTGACAATTCAACATTCTTTTTGATATTCTGTATCTGCTTAGTTATTGTATTCACCAATTTTTCAGCATTTTTAGTCATTGCTTCAGCAAAACCTACGGGAGTTTCTTGTGTATATTTTGTAATTATTATTTCCTTATATTCTTTAACGAATTTTCCTTTACTCCTTATTCGATACTTGACACCCAACCTAACCTGCCTGGTAATCAAATCAATCTGAAATGAATATACAGAACCTGTTAAATTTAATGCAATATTTTTAGGTGATGCACTTTTCGTACTGAAACTTGCTTTTAAATAATTAGACAAAAGCCTGTCTGGAGCCACACTCCATTTATTAAAAGGATCATATTCTACTCTGTTTTTCCCTACTCTGTACAACATCTTATGCTTAGTATCAGAATCATTTAAAAAGTCAACAAAACCAATATCAATTCCCTTTAAGTATATAGTTTTAGGTATACCAAGGTCAAATGTATTTACAGGTTTGTTGGTAGGTATGTTAAAACAGGAACTTAAACTTATAATAAAGATGAATGAAAATAGTATTAATAAATCCCTGCTGACAAATTTATTCTGCAAATATTTTCCATATTTTAATTTATACATAATAATTCTCTAATTTTGTATGTTTTAAATTCAATTATAACACATTATGAGAATGAACTGAATAAAAATTAGATTATTTTTTATTTACGGCCAAATTATTACAAATCCCGCAAACTGCAAGTATAAAATTAGTAATCCCGTGTGTGGTCAATCAATATCTTCTACAACATTTACAGGTAAATTCATAGTATCCCATAAAACAGTTTTTAGCGGCCTTAGAATATTATCATTAATTAATTTAATATATTTAATGTTATCAGGGATAGGTTTATCAATGCTGCCTTTCACAACAAGAGGTAATATAAAATTATTATTACCTACTATGGTTTCTACAATATTTATGGAGCTGTCAAACCCAATTTTTCCTGATATGTTAAGAGATTTCATTGGACTGTTGTCTGCATTTAGAGTAAATCTATCTATGTAAACTTGCTTATTATAAACTTCGAGTAAAATATCTCCTTTGTCAATATCAAGATTTTGCGCATTCGTAAATATATTGTTTGAAAAATGCATTAAACCAGTAAAAAATCTTGGCATATTCGCTCCTGTAAAAACTCCGCTTATCTTTGTAATTACCTCGAAAGGAATAAACATGATACGCATAAAATCAAATTTATTAAAATCAAAAGGAATAGATACATTTTTAGAAGTAGCTTTTAATTTCCCATTAATAGAATTTAATAATCGATTTTTATTCTTTAAATCTCCGTTCAATTTTAAATTAAATTTCGAAATGACTCCTTTTGAATTGCTATATACAATTTCATCGTAAGTCTTTAAAAAAGGTGCAATATTCAAGTCATAAAAATCTGCATCAAGTTCAAAAGGTAATTTATCATTTTGTGAAAAATCTGCATAGCCTTTAAGATAAACTGGTGTTTTATTTAGATTCAAAATTGTAGGATTAAGTTTCATGTATCCATTTTTAACTTTAAATTTTGATTCTAAATCCATTTTTAAAAATGGGCCATAATACATATTTTCAAAATAAATATCTACAGTACTATTTCTACCTTTCATGTTGATTTTATTATTAGACGATCCTCCTTCAATATAATTTAAAATATTGTTGACATTTTTTAAATCTATATTATTCGAATATAATTTTATCTTCGTATTATCATTTGAATTCATAGGAACAAAAATGTTTAAAGAAAGGTCTAAAAACTCAGTCGAATTTTCATTTAATTTCAAATATAACGGATCGATAGCTAAATAATTATCTGTTTTAGCAATTTTATAATTTAGCTCTCCTGCAAAAGTGTTCTTAATTTTATTTTCTACAGAATGTGTAAAAAGTAATTCATCTCCTTTGAATTTCCCTGAAGCTATAAACTCATCAATCCCTTTTTTAAACTCGAATAATATATCTCCTGATATTTTCACCAATTCGATTCCATACGGCTTTAAATATCTTTCTGAAACTTCATCAAATAAACTCAGATCTGATTCAACAATTTTACTTTTAATCTTACCTTTTTTATCATTGATATTATAATTCCCTGATGCAAAAACAGTTAGAATGAATTTTTCATCCTTAAAAAGCTCGGTTATATTCGACTTCAATGCAATTTTTTCTAAGTTAGTTAATTTCAGGTCAAACTTATTACTGAATGCAAGATTTTTAAATTCTTCATTATTTATATTTAATGTAATGTCATCAATCTTAAATATCCCATTCAGCTTAATTTCTTTATAATTCCCGTATATTTCACCATCTATTAACGAGTTAAGTTTCCCCTCCTCAATTCTGAATGGGAGATATTTATTAACTCCTTTTAAATCATATTCATTTGATTCAATTTTAAACTTAACTGATTTGTCAATGAGTATTATTGTATTGTTTTTCAATTGAAATTGAATAGGGCGATACGTATTAATAACTGCTATAGTATTATTTAGATCCTTGAATTTTAAGTTTAAATTATCAATTAAGAATACCCCATTATCCATATCAAATTTAAATTTATTATCAATATCAAGTGATATACCATCTAATTTTTTTACAGCTAACTTATCGAACTTACTCTCTCTATTGTTCCTTAGAAAAATATTTAAAAATTCATAGTTTACATAAGGTATTTTGACATCTAGAACACCGTTATTGGAATTAAAATCATATAATCCTTTAATACGAATCTGAGATATTTTTTTATTATCTTTCGATAGAATGCCAGAAACATCATTAAATAGTATTTTAAATTTTTTAGTAATAGAACATGATATATTATTTTTTAAATTTAAGCTCTCTACAAAGAATTTTCCTTTTTTTAACGTTAATGATGAAATTTCAATAGGTCCCTTGAGTTTTAAATTATTTCCTTCGGTTGCCAGCCCTACAACTGCATTAAGTCTGCCACCAACTTTTTCAATCCCAAAAATATTCCACAATAAATTTGATATATAATCCACATCGAAATTATAAGAGTGAAAAACAATCCCTTCAAGTTTATGAAAATTAAGATGATTACTTCTAAAACCTAAAATATTTTCCCCTTTAGAATAAAGATCTATCTTCCCATTATCCGGTGCTTTTATTTTAAGATTGAATTCATTAATAGCTATCACTTCTTTTTTCAAATCTATAGAAAAATTATATTTAAAATCTAAATTTAAATTATGATTTTTTGTACTTACTATTTCCTTTTCAGGAATGTAAAGTTTCTTAATATGTAAATTACCTTGAGTAGAAAATTTCTCTTCTTTATACAAACATCTGCCATCAAAATTTAAAAGAGTACTATCTATAAACTGATAATCACACACTAATGCTGATATAGTATTTAACAACTCACTAGATATTGAATTAATGTTTAACTGAAAATCATAAAAAAATGGTTGAGGCTTTATAAAACCTTTCAAATGTATATCACTTAATAATTCACCTTTTAAATACTCTTTTAAGTTAAAAAACTTAACATTCAGGCTTTCATCATTTAATTCAGCTTTAGCTTCTAATATGATATTATGATTTTTAAATGATACATTATCAATAAAACCTTCGATTTCAGTTATTTTACTGCGTAAATCTATATATAGAGGATTAAATTTTTCATCTACAAATACATTGATATCACTAAATATTTTACCTGAAGATTCATATTTATCATTTATTGATTCCACCCAGAAATTTCCGCTCAATCTAGCTTTGCACAATTTGTTCCCTGCTAAAATAGGTAATTTAAAATTGATATTATCCACGCTTAGAATTTTGATTTTATCTCTCGTGTTTGAAAACTTAAACAGATCAACTGAACTATTCTTGAATGATAAATCATGGAATGATATTCTTTTAAAAACCTTCCCTGACGAGTTTGTTTTTGAAATATTTTTTCCTTCAAGAAAATTTTCATGATGACCAAAAATACTTAATCTGCTATTATCAAAACTTAATTCTTTAATAAACAATTCTTTTTTAAATAAACTTAAAAGCCCGAATTTACATTTAATTTTCTTTCCTTCAATACAATAGGTTTCTGACTTGTCTATATGGTAATCACTGATTATAATTTCTCGTTTGAACAGCGATAGATCAATTTCTTTTACAGATATGTTAATTCCCATGTCTGAACTAATTGTTTTTAAAAGAAATTTATTTAAAAACAAATTACTTGTCAAAAACATGTAAGCTGATACCAGAACTATAACAGCTAAAGCAACATAGAAATAAGTATATTTTAATCTCTTCATTTCATTAAAATTTCAAAAGAAACCATTTGTATTTTATCTTCTTTATTTAATGAGTCATTATATTCATAACGAGCTCAGATTTCACTAATGATTTTGCAATACTATTATACTAACGAATATAATGATTAACTTTTCCATTTGGATATTATTTAATGATTAAATTTATGGTAAGTTAAACTCACTGATAAAAGTCATGGGAAAGAAGTAATATGTTTACGATAAAAGATGAAGTTGAAAAAGCGGAAAAAAGAATAAGAAGCTATGTAAGAAAAACACCTCTGGAAAAATCTTTTTGCCTCAGCAAGATTTCAAAAAGTAATGTGTATTTTAAATTAGAAAATATGCAACATACAGGATCGTTTAAAGCCAGAGGGGCATTTAGCAAGTTACTTAGTTTATCCGGCACAGAAAAAAACAGAGGTATTATTACTGCTTCAAGTGGGAATCATGGATTGGGAAGTGCCTATGCACTAAATAGATTAGATATTAATGGAACAATATATCTTCCAGAAAATGCATCACTGCAAAAAGTATCAATGCTTAAAGATTATAATGCTAATCTCAAGTTTATTGGCACTGACTGCGAATTTACTGAAAATTCTGCGAAAGAAACTGCTAACAGAAATAATAAAATATACATATCTCCATATAACGACCCTCAAATAATTGGAGGTCAGGGAACTATTGCAATAGAATTGAAAGAGCAAATTAAAAAAATAGATAATATTTTCGTATCAGTTGGAGGAGGAGGCCTAATATCAGGAATTAGCTGCTATCTCAAAAGTATAAATCATAAAATAAAGATAATCGGATGCCTGCCAGAAAATTCACCTGCTATGTTTGATGCAGTAAAATCCAAGAAAATTGTTTCATCCAAATTGCTTCCAACCCTATCAGATGGAACTGCAGGTGGAATTGAAGAAAATTCTATAACTCTTGCCCCTTGTATTAGCTTTGTTGATGACTGGATATTAATTTCTGAAAAAGAAATCAAAGAAGCAATGAAATTGGTTTTTGTTAATCATAGATTAGTAATTGAAGGATCAGCCGCTGTATCTGTTGCTTCTTTGCTTAGATATAAAGAACATATTAAAGGACAAAACTCAATAATAATAATCTGCGGCGGTAATATCGATATGAATGTATTTAAAAAAATAGTATTTTAGTAAGAAGAACATATGATTTCAGATTTGATAAAATAACCTGTTTTATCAAATCTAAAGCCAAAAACACAAAACAAGTAATATTATTACTTCACTTAATTCACAGGAAGCACCTAAAACATCCCCATTAATTCCACCAATAAGCTTTTTGGATTTTAAATTTAAAACATATAAAAACAGAACCATAAGAACAAAAGCCAATAAGGTTTTAAAGCTGAAGAAAAAACATGGAATTGTACAAATAAAAGAAATAATCAGAATTTTCGGAGTAACATTACCAATGATTTTCTGTCCCAGTCCATGACTAGAAGCCGATCTCCCTATAAAAGCTAAAAAAACCATAGCAAATCTGGAAAAAACTATTGCAGGGAGCAAATAAAACATATGCCCTGAGTAAATTATTACATACAAAACAGCAAATTTAATAAGAAATAATAAGCAAATTCCTATAACACCGAAACTACCTACTCTGGAATCTTTCATAATTTCCATGCGTCTATTCCGGGATGCAGGACAGAAAAAACCATCACATATATCAGCTAATCCGTCTATATGCAGACCTCTTGTGATATAAGCAAGAATGAGGACAGCTAAACCAGCCAAAACTATTGGGTTAGAAATTAAGAAATATTTTATCAAATAAAGGGGAATCAATACAAGAATCCCAATAATGTACCCACAAAATGGATAATAAATCATGCTCTTTAACCATGATTTATCATCAGCATCCATTACAACTACAGGAATACAAGTTAAAAATGAAATAGCTAATTTAAAATTCTTCATATTTTATAAAGTATAATTTAATACAATTCTCTTAATTTATAATTACAAATTCGTCATTCATTTAATTTCCATTAATATACCTGAAATCATAAAAATAACTTTCTCTGCAACTTTAGCCAGCTTTTGATTGGTAAAACCAAGTAAATCTCTATATTTGCGGGATAATTCATTATCAGGAACAATACCCAAGCCTACTTCATTAGTAACCATTATTATATCAGTCTTATTAATTCTCTCTAATTCATCAATAAAATTATTTACCTGCAGTTGAATATCAATTTTATCACCCATTAGTAAATTAGAAACCCACATGGTAATACAGTCAATAACGATACAATCACTCCCAGAACTAATAGCCTGAGTAATTGCTTGATCTAAAGTAATAGTTTCCTCAATGGTAGTCCAACACTCACCTCTTTCAGCTTTGTGATTCTTAATCCTTTCTTCCATTTCACCATCCCCAGCCCAAGCTGTAGCAATATAAAAAGGTCTTACTGCTTTTTGAGCCAATACCAAAGCATAACTACTCTTCCCGGAACGCACACCACCTGTCAATAAGTATATCATAAATAAACCATATCAAATATTTCAATAATATTCTTAAAATCAATGAAAATTACTTAATTTATATTAAATTATAGATCGATACCAATAAGATTTTTGATATTCTTATTGATTATCATAATTATTATTAATTTGACTATATTTATTAAGGCATCAGATGAGACGAGGATTATTAAAAGAGCATTCAAATTCTTTAATTTTATTATTAAGAATATATGATATTATTACAGTTTTGATTTCAGCATATATTGCATATTACATTAAGTTTGACAATTTTATTTTAGACTCTTCATACATACGAGCTTTTATAGTTATTGCTCTCATATCTATTATAATTTTTTCTTCTTTTTCTTTATACAAATCATGGCGTGGTACTTCATTAATTCATGAATGTTACTCTGTACTTTCTGCATGGACAATCAGTGTATTATTATATTTAATGATAATTTTTTTATTTAAAGCTGGAATTAATTTTTCTAGAATCTGGACATTGGAAATGTTTCTCATTGGAAGTTTATTATTAATAACAAGTCGAATTTTACTTCGTAACACCTTGAGGTTAATTAGAATAAAAGGCTATAATCAACGTAAAGTTTGTTTAATTGCATCTGGAAATTGTGGTAAAAAAGTATTCGCACATCTATCTAGTGTATTAAAAAGTGGCTTCAGAATCGCTGCAATATTTTCAGATGAACAAACAACATATTCTTGTTCAAAAGAATTAAATGCTCTCGAAAATTGGTTATCTAATAATCCAGTAGATCAAATATGGATTGCCTTACCCTTTACTGAAGTAAAAAAAATAAAAGATGTACTTCATGCCGCCAGGCATATACCTGTAGATATTAGACTGGTGCCTGATTTATTTGCTTTTAGATTGCTGAATCATTCCATTACAGATGTTGATGGACTTCCTGTAATAAACCTTCATGCAACGCCGATGGGTACAGGTAATTTATTATTAAAAAGGCTGGAAGATTTATTTTTATCAAATATGGCATTAATATGTTTGTCTCCATTATTTATTATAATATCGTTAGTAATTAAAATAACATCCCCTGGGCCTGTCTTTTATAGACAAACAAGAATTGGTCTGAATAATAAACCTTTTCAAATATTAAAATTCAGATCAATGCCTATTGACATAGAAAAAAATAGCGGTGCAAAATGGGCAAAACCAGGAGAAAAACGTGCTACCCCATTTGGGAGTTTTTTAAGAAAAACAAGTCTCGATGAAATACCTCAATTCATTAATGTTTTAAAAGGTGAGATGTCAGTAGTTGGGCCAAGGCCTGAACGGCCAGAATTTATAAAGGATTTTAAAGAAAAAATACCTGAATATATGAAAAAACATATGGTGAAGGCTGGAATAACAGGATGGGCTCAAGTGAACGGATGGCGAGGGAACACTGACTTAGTAAAGAGAATAGATTATGACCTTTTTTATATTGAAAACTGGTCTCTTCTGATGGATTTAAAAATACTGTTGCTCACAATCTTAAAAGGATTTATAAATAAAAACGCATATTAAGAATTGATGGATTTGTAGCTAGATCTGTTGGATAAGATTGTAAAAGCAATAATAATATCCACTTCCCCAAGAATCAACAAAAGTTAATTTAAATATTCATAAAAACAGACCGGTCTTCCATGTCTATCTTTATATTCCTTCAATAACTTGAATTTAAATGGCAGACTATTAGATATAAACAGCTCATTAAATTCATTTGGATTTACTCTATTTAAGAATAAGTAAACATGTTTATACCCTAAGGTAGAAATGTTCTTATAAATATTTCTTATCCCTGCTTCAAATTTAAATTTTAACATATCAGATTCATCTTTATCCCAGCTAACTATGTATTGGTTATTTTCAAATCTAAATGGATTTAGTTTGATTACTATCATTGCAGAATTTGTACTATAAGCTAATCTGATATCATCATCATTTGTTATTATTATTCTTTTTGTATTCCTTGGCTGTTTTTTGTTAATAACTGTATTTAAACTGAATAACCATGGTTTATCCCAATGAGGTCTGAGGACTTTTCCCATCATTATTACTGCTATTATAATAAGAAAAAGTATAAAAAGTCTATTAGTAGAAATCTTATATTTTTTCTTAATTATTTTATAATTTAGAATTTTAGTAAAATCATACAAACCTTTTGCTGCAAAAGGAGTTAATATTAAGATAATTGATTCCAGATATCTTTCAGATAACCAACCTTGTGAGAATAACTTCAAAAATCTGACAAGAAAGCATATAAGAAAAAGAATGATTAATAATCTTGAGTACTTATTTTTAAGAAATTTGCGCCAATTATGAATAAAAGCTATTATTACCAGTATAAAAATTATAGGATATATACCTCTAAACAGAATATCAATAAATTCCAGCCAAAGCTCTATGTTAAAGTAATTACTCATATCAAATATATATCCAATAATTTACGTCCTAGAAATATTGTATAAATTGAACCATGACTTGCAAAATAATGTTGAATTGGTAATGTGATTACCAAAAAAGCAATTATAAAAATAATAAAACCAATAATTGTATTTCTATAAAAAATCATTTGATCATATTTTTTGAAAAAAATAAAAGAAAAACATATGTATAATGGAAAAAAGACTACTACGTCTAATCCTGCGATTCTTGTCTGCGCAGAAATACCTGCAAAAATTCCAGCAATTAAATATTTATAAATTCTAAATTCTTTCACAGCAGATAAAAGAAAATAAAGACTCAGAGCTATCACGAAAAGCAAAAATGAATCTCTTAATACAGCACTATTTGAATCAATTAACAATGGGTTACATATTAAAAGTAAAGCAGAAACCAATGAAAATTTATCAGACAAGAAAAATCTAGCTATATAAAATATCAAATATGTTAAAAAAGCTCCGCAAATAATACTTAAAAATCTGCCAAATAATTCAAGAGGAAATCCGATTTTAATTCCTAAACTTAGAATATATTGATAAAGCATGGGGACTTCAGGTCTAATTTGGCATGCTTTATCTACATTTCCACTGCTTATATATTTTGCCATTGCCATATAGCCGATACTGTCTTTATCCAATACTGGATTAAAATAAAAAGAATTTGCCATACTTAACAGTAAGCTTAATATAAAAATATAAAAAAGATATTTATGTATCTGCTTTTTAGTCATAGATTTAATTATATAATTTTAAAGTAAAAATTCTACAAACCTTTTTGTTCGAAAAAACAATTTTCCACCATTCACGGCTCCCTATTCCCTAATTTACCTTCCACAAAACCTGATATTTTAGTAGTAAAATTCTCTTTATCAAATTTTTCAGCATTTAAGGCAATAATAGCTGAAGATAGTAAATTATCGTAACATTTATCAAATATATCAATAGCTTCCACTAATGATTTTACATCCTGTTTTTTAAAAAAAATTCCAGTTTTCATGTTTTCAACAATGTCTAAAACACCACCTTTTCCAAAAGCTATTATCGGTGCACCTGCTGACTGTGCCTCGGTAAATACTATTCCAAAATCCTCTTTCCCTGCATATACAAATGCCTTACATGTTTCCATTTTTTCTTTGAGTAGTGCATCAGAAACTTTCCCCAATATTTGAATATTAGAATTAGTAATCGATTTGATTTTGCCAAGTTCACTACCTCCGCCTATAACAACTAACTGCAATCCTAACTCGTTAAATGATTCAACAACCAGATCTACTTTTTTGTACGCAACAAGCTGAGAAACACACAAATAGAAATCTTCTCTCTTGAGATTAGGGTCAAATTTATGAACATTAACAGGAGGATGAATAACAGTGGCTTTCCTTTTGTAAAATTTTCTAATACGAGCAGCAATAAACTTAGAGTTAGCAATAAAGTAATCTACATTTTTAGCAGATCTTCTATCCCACCATCTCATATAACACGCTACTACCTTCCACAATCCCCTAGTCACTATCCCCAATCCCCTACAATATTCTTCCTCCATATCCCATATATACCTCATTGGAGAATGACAATAACATATATGCAAAGCACCTTTTCCTTTTCTTATACCCTTCGCTGGACCTGATTCACTGGAAATAATCAGGTCGTATTTCTTTAAATTTAATAATCTTGAAGCAATAGGCATCAAAGGAAGGTAATGCCGATAATATTTAGATGAAAAAGGTAATCTGGCAATAAAAGAAGTAGTAATTTTGTGATCAGTTATTGTTGCGGGTAAGTTTTCAGGTTTATAAATATGAGTATAAATATCAGCTTTTGGAAACAACTCACATAATGCTTCAATAACTTTTTCCCCACCTCTATAACTGTCAAACCAATAGTGAATTATTGCAATATTCATTTATACTTTCATCCCATATCTCTAATATTTATTCCAATAGTAAAAAATTTTCTCTACAATCAGATTTTTATCAATTTTGTTATAACTTTTTATAACACTAGCTGAATCTCCATGAAATTTACCAAAATAACATGAAGAGGTTCCTACTGGCTTAAAAACTGAAATATTATCTCTTGGCAACACTAATTCATTTGGATCAGTAGGTCCAAAAATTGTAATAATAGGTTTATTTCTTGCAATAGCAATATGTAAAGCACAAGTATCATTCGTCAATAAAAATTTTGAAGACTCAATTAACCATATAAGTTGTTGTAAATTTGTTTTCCCCTGTAAATTTATACATTGTCTTTTATTGTTAATTTTATTTTCGAGTTCTCTACAACAAATACTATCTCCAGGTCCTCCTAATATTAAAATTTTTATATCCTTATATCTCAGAATTCTATTTAATATTTCAAAATAATATGGATATCTTTTAACAGTAACTACTTCCCCCATGTTTGTTCCTCCACCGGGAAAAACAGCAATATACTTATTTAGAATCAAGCTCTTTTCAATAAGAGTGCTTTCAATATGTTCTTTTTCACTAAAATCCAAATATAGAACAGGTAATATTTCAATACTGTCAATACTCTTATTAAACAAGTTCAGTGCAAATTTAGATATTTCAGGAAATATTGTTTTATAGTGGTTTAAACCATGTTTAAAGGATTTATTATCGTCATCAATCAGTAGATTTAGCTGTCCCTTATTGGGCAGCACATAATATTTACTTTTCAAAAATCTAGCAATAATATTAGGTCCAGCGCTAGGATGGAAACTCACTACTAAATCATATTTAGTTTTTCTCCAATAAAATATTTCTATCAAAAGTTTTGTAAAAATATTCTTACCTTTAAATTTATAAGAATCTACATAAACAAATTTATCAATATCAGGATTATTTTTAACTATTTCTCTGCAGTAAGAATACGTATAGAGTGTAATTTCTGCATCCGGAAAAGCTATTCTGATAATTCTAAAACCTACAGAACCAATTATCATATCTCCAAGTGCATTAAATTTTACTAAAGCTATTTTCATGACCTAATTAACAATATTTAATTTTTCAATAAAAAATATAAAAAAAAACTCTATTTACAATCATTATAAATAGAGGAAAGTTACTTTAAATAATATGTATATATTATTTAAAATAAATATATACTTTTAGTCTTTATAATATTCATTATACCAATCAACATATTTCATGACCCCCTCTTCAATAGATACTTTTGGTTTATAACCAATTTCTTCTTTTAGGCTACTCGTATCAGCCCATGTTTCTAAAACATCACCAGGTTGCATAGGGCACATATTCAATTGTGCTTTTCTACCAATAATATTTTCAATATTACTTATAAAGTCTAATAACGGCACAGCCTCTCCTCTGCCAATATTATATAACCGAAAAGGATCAGAAGAAGTAGCAGGGTCAGAACATTCAGCATCCCAATCAGGTGTTGTTGTAGGAGGTTTAGCAATTAATTCCATTATCCCGTTTATAATATCATCAATATATGTAAAGTCTCGTTTTAATTTACCATAGTTGAATACATCTATTTTATGCCCGGACTTAATTGCTGACACAAATTTATAAATAGCCATATCTGGCCTTCCCCAAGGACCATAAACAGTAAAAAAACGTAACCCTGTTGTAGGTATCCCGTAAAGATGGCTATAACTGTGTGCAAGCATTTCATTGCTTTTTTTTGTAGCAGCGTAAAGGCTAATCGGGTGATCAGTATTACTATGTATTGAGAATGGAATAGTTTTATTTAATCCATAAACACTTGAACTTGAAGCAAAAATCAAATGTTTGATCTGATTATGCCTACAGGCTTCCATCAGGTTAAAAAAACTAATTAAATTACTATCTAAATAAGCTTTAGGTTTTTTAATACCATATCTAACACCTGCCTGTGCTGCTAAATGGCATACACAATCAAATTGCATTTCAGAAAATAATTTAAATAAATCATTATAATTTTCCATACTAATTTTAATAAAGCTTAAATTATCTCTTAATTTACTAAGAACTAATTTATTATCTTTAATATCTTTTTTACAAAAGCCTAGTTCAGCAAGTCTATCAAGTTTGTATTCTGTATTATAGTAGTCATTAATATTATCTATTCCAATAACTGTACTACCATTCTCTGATAAGACTTTTGCTAAATGAAAACCGATAAAACCAGCCATCCCTGTAATCAATATTTTCATAATCCATACTTTCTATTTTGTTCAATCATGCACAGTAATTCTATTTTTTACTCACAACTATAATCAAGTAGTTGCTCATATGTTTTCTCATATTCTGCAATACTTTCTAAAATATTATAGTTTCTTGCTTTTTCCACTACTTTCTTTGAGATCTCATTATAGTATTCAGGATTTGCAATTAAATATTTCATCTTATCAGCCAAATCTTCAGCATCACCAACTTCAAATAACAATTTATAAGAAATATTTTCAAGTAGTTCTCTAATTCCTCCTATGTTACTTCCTATTACGGGCAACCCATAGTAAAAAGCTTCAATAATTGACATTGGTTGATTCTCAAAACAAATTGAAGGTAAAACCAAAGCATTCACTATTGAAAATAATTCCTTTTTTTCTTTGCCTGATACTAATCCATGAAAAAAAATGTTTGAATTATTCTTGGTTAATTGCTTAATATCATCTTTAAATTCACCAGTCCCAGCAATATGGAGTTGATAGCTGTTTGGTTTTAAGTAATGCAAGCTATCAATTAATATTTGTATCCCTTTTATTTTTGACAATGAACCAATATACAAAAGTTTGAATACAGAATCATTTTTATCCTTTATTTTATTTAATTCAGATAAATCTATTCCATTTGCAATAACTTTTGTTTTATTAAATAGATATTTATTTTCATAAAATTTATTTATTAAAAAATTACTTGGAGAGCAAAATATATCTACATTTTTTATTTGTCTTTTATACCACCATCTATAACATTTACATGATGAATTAGTGTCATTACAAACACTTTTCTTTTTCTTTAGTAAATTTGAGTTAACACACATTAAATGGTATGCATGTGCTGTATGTACTATAGGAATTGATTTCTTTTTTGCAACTTTCCAGATAATGGGTGAAAAAGATGTAGTACAATGGGAATGCAAAATATCTGGTTTAAACTCATTAAATATCTTATTTAGCATTATTCCGGAAGAAATATTATGCATATCTTTCAAATGCCATAATAATTTTTTAATTTTATTTTGCCCAACAGAATTTCCACACCAATATAAATTAGAAGGAAAATATCTGTAAACAGTTATTCCATTAATTTTTTCTATAGTGAAACCCTCTTTGGACGTCTTTGATCTTGGGGATGTAGTTATTACTCCAACGTCATTTCCTTTTAAACAAAAATTCTCAGCAAGAATTTTTGTTAATTCAGAACCACCTCCCCCATAATATGGGTGATATAAATCAATTGCATAAAGTATTTTCATATATTTTAATGTAGATATAATTTTCTAAAAATAATATTAAAGGAATGCCCCAGTAAATTAACTAAAAAAATATTCTTCTTAATAATACCTTTTTTTGACTTTAATTCTTTAATAATTTCATTGTATATATTTTTTAGAACCGAGAAGAAATTAATTAAATTCTCTTGATAGGTACTTTTAGAGTTGAATATGAGCTTTATACTAATAATTAAAAGTTTAAAAATTTTTTCTTCTACTCGTCTATTAAATTCTTGTACAGGGTATTGTTTGACTCTTAAATTAACATTTCTAACTAAAACAAGAAACTTAAGACACTGCAAAATATCTTCAAATGTAAAAATATTCCCTAAAAATGTTAACTCAGTCAAGTCAAGATACTCGGTTTTATAATTATCTTGAAATAGTTTTTCTAACTGACGTTGTCTAATTCTATTTCTATTGTCTAGAGAAATTTTGCTTTTAGATTTTGTTATACTTTCATTATGAACTCTATATAGTAACAAAAATTTTCTTATGTTTGCAAATTTAGCGTCTGAAGAGGAAAATATACGCTCCCACAACTCAAAATCTTGTGATGTTTTAAATGATTCATCATAATAAAAATTATTCTTAATCAGAAAATCTCTTCTCACCATAACTGACGGATGGGCAATACAAGTTTCCCATAAAAATCGACTTTTAATATCACTATCTTTGTAAAAAAGCCTACATTTTCTATTCTCATCTCCAAATCGTTTATACCATGATCCACATATCGTTATATCGTGATTCAATTCTAAAAATTTTACCTGTTCTTCAAACCTTACAGAAACAGCGATGTCATCAGCATCCATTCTGGCAATATATTTACCTTTTGCCTCATAAATCCCAAAATTAAGTGATTTTGTAAGTCCTACATTCATAGGATTATTAATGAGTCTTATCCTACTATCACTATCTGACATTTTTTTAATAAGAGATAACGTAGAATCGGTAGAGCAATCATTAATAATAATATATTCAAAATTTATATATGTTTGGTTTAAAATACTGACTATTGTATCATTCACATGTTTCTCAGCATTATAAACACACATTAACACACTAATTAATGGTGTTCTAGGAGTTGATGTTTTCATTATAAATTTATAAGATATTTTTTTATTTCATTGAAGATTAAAATGAGCTAATTTTACTTTGTTTTATTCTTTAAAATATGGGTGAAAATTTCTTTATGCTTTGCAACAAAATCATTCATATTAAATTTATCAAAAGCATGTTTACGTGCATTTTCAGAATATTCTCTTAAGTTATCTGCTATTTTTATTACTCCCTCAGCCAGCTTTATGTAATTAGGTATAATTTTATTTTCGTAATTTTCTTCTGTTAATACACCTATTCCGCAATTTTCTCCTACTAACTCAGGCAAACCTCCATTTGCTGGATAAACAACTGGTAAGCCACATGACATTGCTTCTAATATTATGCCAGGACACGGATCCATGAATTTAGTGTGAAGTAAAATATCCGCTTTGTTGTATATTGCAGGTCCTTCTTTTTGTGTAAATTTCCCGAGGAACTCAACATTTTCTTCTATATTAAGTCTCTTTATTAAATTATTTGCAATATCCAAGCATTTATCCTCATCAACTCCATCCCAGGTAACTTTCCCCGTAACAACAAGTCTTACATCTTTTATTATCTTTTTAACTTCTGCCAAAGTTCTTAATGCTACATCAAGACGGTATTTTCTATATTGATTTCCACCTAAAAGTAAAGTCAATGGTTTTTTATGCCTACTAACTTCAAGTACTTTGTAGAATTTTGTGTCAACTGAATTATAAATTATTTCATATTTAGCTTCAGCTTTACCTAAATATTTATCAGCCCCACTTTTACAAAAATGACTTTGATAAATAATGTAATCAGCTAAATGAAACAATAAACTCATCTCTTTATTTCGGGTTTTCCATAATTTAGGTTCACTGGCTGGGTAAGAAACACCATTCTGGTTCCATACAAATTTAACGCCTCTACTTTTAGCTCTTATTACTAATCTATGTGCTCCAGCAGGAAATGAACTGCTGACGAGATAAATAATGTTACAATGTTTTATTGACACATCGAAGTAATTCTGCAGCCATAGTAATTTAACATTTCCCCCAAAAGTAATACCATGCTCATCAATTATATCTTGTCCAAAATATAGTATAGGCTTAATGTCTGAAGAGTTGAACTTATTTATCCCCACATCTAACCAGTTTTTGCTATTGATAAAGCCAAAAAGATAACGTTTTAATTTAAATCTATTTTTCTCAGGAATGTACTTTTTAATTTTTTTTACAATAAAGTTCATTTTGTTATTTCTATATTTTTATCAGCAAAATATTAAATTTTTTTAAAAACAATTAAACATGAATGACCTGTTATTTGAGAAAAAACATTCTCAAATATTTTCCTTATGCATTTATTGTATAAAGACTTAGAATCATATATTTTTTGAAATACTGGATTAAATATTTTCATCTCATCTTTAATTCCTTTGAGTGCATCAAAATATACTCTATCAACAGGTATAAATCTAAATTTTTCAAAAGATTCTACAACAGAATTAGAATTAAGTATAAACTGATAAAAATCATTTGGTTCCTCTAAATCTTTTTTTGACTCATAACAGTTCAAATAAATTTTAAGTTTTCTAAGTTTTGATATTGAAGGAAATGTTAAAAATAAAAAACCACCTGCTTTGATAACTCGAGACATTTCTTTCGCAATCTTGTTGTAGCCATTCCAAAAATGTTCAATTACTCCAACAGACCAATAACCATCAAAAAAGTTATTTTCATATTGCAATTTTCTTACATCCCCATATGAGATCTTTAAGGCTGGCAATATTTCGTTAACTTTATTAACTGTTGATTGAGCATAATCCACACCATATGCATCATAACCATATTTATCTAAGGTATATACTTTATTCCCAATACCACATCCTCCCTCTAATATTTTACTTCCGGGAGCAAGATATTTAGACGTAGTTTTTCTAACAAAATTATCTACATCTTTTATCTTATTTTCATTAATTATTTTATCCCAATGTGAATCCCAATAGCTATCGTTAGCTTGAGACTTTTGGATAATAAGTTTATTAGAAATTTTATTATAATATACAGACATACTTATGTTAGGCTCACCCCGAGCAGATAGAAAAAATTTCACCAAATCTGCATTCAATTAAATCAATTGATAAGTTAAAATGCCTCATCTCTCCTTGGAATTGTTTTTTTGTAAATTCAATATAATGAGTATCATCAAGCCTGTAATCTATACCCAATTCTTTTTTGTAAATTGTTATCCAATCTCTTTCAATAGATGGTACACGTATTAATATTTTTGGATTATTTGTCCACTTAACACTTTTAATTATATCAGCTAAAAATTCTTCCCTATATTTAATATGTTCAAGGACATTTGATAATGTAATACAGTCAATAGATTTCAGTTTAGAATAATCAAATCTAGTGGCATCGGCACAAATAAGCTCAATGTTACTTTTCTTATATTGATCTTTAGCTATTTTCACCATCTCTTTATTAATTTCAATACCATAAACGAATTTAGCCTTAGTGCTTAATACATCAACCATCATACCAGTATTAGAACCTATATCTAAAATAACATCATTTTCATTAATATTATCCAAAAACCATTCCTTATATTTTAATATTTTGTGTTTAGGATGAATACCATTATTCAATAAAACAGAATAATTACTAATAATAAAATAAAGTTTATTATGTAATTTCAATAATAGCTTTATAAAAACAATAGCCATTACTTTGTTATATATAATATTTTTGAGCAATTTTTTCATAGGAATCATGTTATTTTAAATTAATAGAGATAGAAATATTGTCCAGTTTTTTTTATAACTGGTACTAAGCTTTTTTTTCGTGTAATATTTTAATTATTTAATTCATAATTAACCATTTCAGAGACAATATCTTCGAAAGTATGTTCAATTTTCCATCCAAGTTTATTTTGAGCTTTAAGAGAATTACCAAGAGATTGATTTATATCAGCTGGTCTGTAGAATTTGGGATTGACTTTGACAAGCATTTTACCTGATTTACTACACACTCCCAGCTCCTTGGCGCCTTCTCCTTTCCATTCGATATTAATATTTGCAACTTTGAATGCGAGGGTAAAAAAATCCCTAATAGTGTGTAGTCTACCAGTAGCAAGAACGAAATCATCGGGTTTATTATGCTGGAGGATAAGGTACATCCCCTTTACATAATCTTTAGCATGTCCCCAGTCGCGTTTAATTGAAAGATTACCTATCTCAATGCTATCTTGTTTGTTTTTTGCTATATTAGCAACTCCTTTTGATATTTTACTTGTAACAAAATATTCACTTCGGAGGAATGATTCATGATTAAATAGAATTCCACAGCTTGCAAAAAGCTCATAGGCTTCTCTGTAATTTATGGTTGTAAAGTGGGAAAATAGTTTGGAAACGGCATATGGAGATCTGGGGTGATAATTTGCCGACTCATCTCTAGAATAATTGTTTGTTGTACCAAAGATTTCAGAGGAGGATGCATGATAAAATCGAGTACTTTTGGAATATTTGCGTATTGCTTCAAGCCATTCCAGTGTTGAAAATCCATTTGATTTTATAGTTTTAAAAGGTAAGTCGAATGATTTTGCAACTGAGCTTTGTCCAGCTAAGTGGTAGACCTCATCCGGGTGAAAGTCTTGTATGATTTTTTCTGTGGAGTCTGTTATTAGTTTGATTTTATCATAGATGTTTAGTTTATCCAACCGCCAGAATCTTTTTCTATCCAAAGAGTCTCTACTTGTTCCGATTACATTGTATTGTTGATTTAAAAGCAAATGTGCTAACAGTGCACCATCTTGTCCACTTATTCCTGTTATAATTGCCGTTCGCATATCATTCATTTCAAATTTTAAATTAAATATTAATATATTAAGCTAAGTCTTGGTACTATAAAAAGTTGTATTAATTATGTAAAGAATATTTTTAGAACTGGAGGTAAAGTGAATCATTTATTTGTAGAATTTGCTATGTCTCGATATTGCCCATATGCATAAAGATACTTTATTTACTTTGCGGTATATCGTTATTGTCCATGATCATTTTAACTCTTTTTTTAATGTATTATAAATTTTATTTTCAAATTCTTTGGAAATAATGGAGTAGTCATAACGTTGAACGGTTCTAAAAGCATTTTTTATAAAAGTATCCCTCAAATCTCCATCAGTCAATATTTTTAGAGATTTTTTTACGATATTACCTATATCCTCTGTTTCTACAAGGAAACCATTATGCCCATCTCTTATAACTTCCTCTGCCATACCTACTTTTGTTGCTATTATTGGTATTCCAGTAGCTTGACTTTCCATTAAAGATCTAGGGCCTCCTTCAATTCTTGAGGCCATAATATATAAATCTAAAGCATGATAGAAAGTTGAAACCTGTTCTGGATTTTTAAAATATTCATGATGGAATTTTATTCCAGCTGTCGTTAATCGTTTTTTTACATACCCACGGGCAGGACCTGTTAGAAGTACAACTATTTTTCTTTTTTTTGCTAGTTCTATAACTGCATCACAAAATATGTCTGGACCCTTAATAAGCTTAGGTTCATTTCCTTCACCCCAACCATTTCCATCTTTTTGAAAAGAACCTATTACAATTGCATCTTCATCTATTTTTAATTTTTTTCTAATTCGCATTCTATTTTCTTTGGTAGTTTTTGGGTATTTTTTAATGTCTATGCCAATAGGAATTACTTTTATCTTTTCATTAGGTACTCCCAAACAAAGGAGTTGTTTTTTTGTTCTTTCACATGAAGTATGCCATAAATCTACAATAGACATTATATTGTAGATTTGTATTGTTTTTAAATGTGATTTAGTTACATGATACCAAGTTACAATAATTTTACTGTCAGAATTTACTGCCTTGGGTTTTCCAGAGGATGAGGACGCAATGAGAGTATTAATAGAACCAAAATGTATTATACTTTTTCTGATTCCATAATGGGTGGGGGTCATGAAAAAGTTATTTGTACTTAAATATCCCTTTAAAGAAAGTCCTATATCCTTGATAATCCAGTCAGCATTCTCATAAATATAGTAGATTTTCTTATGAGGGGAACTGCTATTTTTGATGATAGCAGAAAGGATTTTTATTTTATTGGAAATTTTATTTATTAATCGATATATCATGTGGGAAATTTCTGAGTTGTGGTTAACTATTATTTCAATTTACACTTTAGCATAAAAAGTTTAATCATTTTTTTAATTTAGATTCGTTATATGTGTTAAAAAGTAAATTTTTTCTTAAATTAGTCATTTGATATTTAAATATTTTTTTCCTTTTGTTATGAGCCGGAAAAGAAAAGGAAAGCTTTCACCCGCGATAATTATTTTTTTTTTAAGTTTCAACCTTTGGGCAAGAGTTGGTATTTTAGGAGTATATTGCTCATTTATTGTCTGATCATATATTTTTTTAAAAAATGCTAGATATTCTTTTCCAACTGCATCCAATGATGGTAGTGATATTGAACCTTGTATTTTATTATAGTTGACTACTATTTGTTCTAAAAGTTTAGGGATTTCACTGCATTGTTCAAAACATTTTCCAGCTTCATTGATTATTGATGGGTGACTACTGGAGTTTGGGACAACAACAGGGAGACCACAGTGAAGTGCTTCAAGAACAGAATTAGAGCAACATTCAATTTTTGAACCACTGATAAAAATATCGTGTTCCTTTATTATTTTTGCTAGATCACTACCATTCTTTGGTGGTAATAATTTAATCTTTGTAAAGTTTACGGGTGAACGACCTATGAAGTTCATTTCATATTTGTTGAAGTCTAAATTTTGATCAAGCCATCTGTAAACTTCGAATCCTTTTTTCCAGTTATCTGACCATGAAGTTGCAATAAGTTTAATTTTACGATTTGTCGAAAATATTTGTTTGTTCTTTCTGTTAAAGATATCATCATTGGGAGCATTCATTATAGTTGTGGAAAATGGTGCAGGGGGTAGGCCCATTTTAAGGTTTTGTTCGCGAGACCATTTTGACTGATAGATAGTCCCATCAGCAATTATTTCATTTACATAGTTTGTGACTAAATCACGTTTATCATCCATTGAGTTATAAAGTCTTATTGGACCATCTATTCTATGAATAAAATTTTTTTTCTTATTATGTAATTTTAATTTTAATACTTTTGGAATATTTTGGTGACTGTTAAACAATATTACATCGGCTTTCACGGGATTATCGGTGTACATGTTTTCTTTGGAAAAATAGTTTTTGAGAGCTTTTAGAAATTGGTTGCCCCCGCCATTTGGACTATTTATTATTTTGAATGCTATGTGGATTTTTATGGGCATAAATATTTATTTGATTAGAGTTTGTTTTTTCTAAGTTTTTCTGATATTATTTTTTTAAATTGAGATAGTATATCTTTTCGTTTACTTAAATTCCAATATGGTAAGATAAAAAATGCCTTAAAAAGGTGAAGTAAGGAAAGAGTGAAATATCCCCCCTTATTCATTATGTTTGCAGCAAATATATGAGCACTTGCCAACATTGTCCATTTTACTTTAGTTAAGTTTTGTGGTATTTTATTGTTTTTGATTAATTTATCTGCAATTAATAATCTCTCTTTTGCTCTTTCTAAACTATATTCACAGCTCTTAATGTTTTCATGTATCCGGTAGAATACAAGAGGTGTATTAATATAGAGACATGGACTATCTAATAGGATGCGAAGGTGTATATCCATGTCCATCACATAGTGGAGATTTTCATCAATTCCTCCATTTTTCGTGACTAGGCTCCGCCTCATCAAGCAACCGGGCTGACAGCCGGTTTTTAAATTTTTCAAAGCTTCTGATACTCCAGGAGTGAATTTTAAATTTTTATCTTTATTTTCTCCTACAGATTTTTTGGAGTTCGAATTTTCATTTATTTCAATGCGGTAACCATGAACAAAACTTATATCAGGATATTTTTTGAATGCTGAAACTGCAGAAAAAATACTGTTTTGAGTAAGTATATCGTCTGAATTATGCCAGTTGAAAAGTTTTCCTGTACACTTTTTTAAGCCTTTGTTAATAGCATTGCTTTGCCCTTTGTCAGGCTCACTCACCCAGTGGGTTAGAAATTTTTCATATTTTCTAATGACCTCTACTGAATTATCAGTGCTTTTAGCATCTATAATTATGAATTCGAGGTTTGGGTACCCCTGTAATAATACAGATCGTATTGACTCTTCTATAAATTTACCTTGATTGTAGGAGGGCATTACAATACTGACTTTAGGCCAATTATTGTCTTTTGATTCATATTGTGGATATTCATCATTCGATGACCAAGGCCAACCTTGCTTGCCGGTTGGAGCTGGAGGGAAGTCTTTTAAATTATGTTCTTTTGTCATATTATTTTCATTATAGGGTTTGCAGTTCTACCATATTCCTAAATTTTCCGTTGGAATATGAAATAAGTTCTTTATAAGTGCCGCTTTCAACTATTTCGCCCTTTGCTAAAACACAAATAAAATCAGCGCTTTTAATTGTAGAGAGTCGGTGAGCAATGATAACAACAGTCATTTTTCCTTTTAGATCATCAATACTTTTTTGGATATATTTTTCCGATTCTGTATCCAAAGCACTTGTGGCTTCATCTAGTATAAGTAGTTGAGGTTTTTTAAATAACTCCCGTGCAATGCATATCCTTTGCCTTTGACCGCCTGAAAGTTTGACTCCGCGGTCTCCTACAATTGTATTGTATTGCTCTGGTAAGTTTTCAATAAAAGATTTAATGTAGGCTTGTTCTGCAGCATCTCTAATTGTTTTGTTAAAATTTTTATCATTCATTGGATTTGTTGACCAAAGTGAAATGTTATTTGAAATTGTATCGTCAAATATAACAGATTCTTGCGTTACAAAGCCTATATGCCTGCGCCAATCGTGAAAGTTTAAATTTGTATGAGGGACACCATTAATTGTGATGTATCCTTTGTTTGGTTTTAGTAAGAGGGTTATTAAGTCTACTAAAGTAGATTTACCAGAGCCGGATTCTCCAACTAACGCAACTGTAGAATTCTGCGGAATATGCATATTTATATTTTTCAAAACTAAATTTTGTGTATATGAAAAAGATACATTATGAAATTCAATACCCTGACCTAAACTGCTAATGTTTGTTTCTCGTGAGATTTCCTCATATACTTTAACTTCTTTAAATTCATTTACGGTCATTTCCAGCCCGCCGATATTATTCATCATTTTCTGCCATGCACTTTGAAGTGCAATAATGGCATTCATTGCTCGATTTAGTAGAAGCAGAGTTACTATTAGGGGAATAATTGACTGATGATAAATTAGTAATTGAACAAGAAGAATGATCACCAAGAGCAAAACAGTTAAAGGCTCATTAATTGCTGTCATAAGTGAATTTGCCAGACTAAGTTTAAATCTAAATGAAGCAAGATTATTCATGCTTTTTATTGATTTTTTCTTTAACGAATCAATTGATCCAGTAGATTTTAGGTATTTGAATGTTTGGAGTACTTGAATTAATAACTTTGCAAGTTCCCCGGTTTCTCTGCTGGTTTTTCTGGAAAAATTTTTCGTCGATGCAATTAAAATACGCAGGAAGAACATAATAATTACACCTGCTACAATTGACATCAAGGTAAATTTCCAGCTTAAAAACATTGCAAAAAACAAATAAACAGCCGTCGATATATATTGTATGGAAAATTGAATGTGTGAAAGGAATGTCGAAATAAGTCCTTCGGTCTGACTGTTGATTATGTTAATATAATGTCCGGTATTTTTTGATGAATATTTGATATATTCCATATTTGTATAATTGTTCAGGAGTCTGCTTTGTAAAGAAAGTTTAAGTTTTGCAGTAAGATAACCGGAATATCCTCCCTGACAGAACTTGATAATCCCTTTTATTATAAAGATAATTCCTATTAAAAGAATTACTCCAACTTGACTTTCAGGTAAGTGAAAAAATCTAAGAATTTGCAGAAAAAATTCACCCCTTGTTCCTAGATTGACACTAGTACTTATATCAGAAAATTTAAGTAAAGGGAAAAGCATCATTAAACCTATACTGTCCGTAGTGACAGATATAAAACTAATGAAGTAAAGGAAAAAAATATGTTTCCCTGTATATCGAGTATAAATTTTTAAGTAGGTAAAATAACCACCAAAGATATTCAGTTTTTTTAGGAATTTTAATTTGTTCATAAGATAGTTAATTATGTATTTAGAAGTTAATGAATATGAATATGATCAATAGTAATAAAATGTTTATTGATGATTTAATATTTTAGCATATTCTTGAAAAGTTTCCTTGGCTGTAATTTTCCAAGAGAAATGTTTATTTCTTTTATATCCCATTTCGATCAATTTTTTTCTTAAATGGTTGTTATAAACAATTTCATTGATTGCACTGCTTAATGATGAAATATCTGTAGGATCAAAGTAACGGGCTGCATCTTCAGCGATTTCATGAAAAACTGGAATATCACTTAATAGGACTGGGCAGGCACATGAAAATGCCTCAAGGATTGGTATTCCAAACCCCTCATATAAGGATGGAAAAATAAAAGCAATCGCTTTACTATAGATATATGCAAGTTCGCAGTCGCTTGGTTCAACTTGATGAATTTGATTGTTAATGTTGTTCTTTGTAAAAAAATCTAGTTCGTGTTTTGAGAACTCTGCACCTACGCATAATATGTTAATTTCTTTATTTTTATGTAATATTGAAAGCGCAGATTTAATAAAAAAAGTAAAGTTCTTATAATGTTTCCTTGTCCCAACATATAATAAATAGTTACGTGGCAGTGTGATTTTCTTTTGCTTATCTGTATTCAAAGAATTACCAAGGTAAATGACTTTTATTTTTTCATCTTCTACATTGTAGAATTTGATTAAATCACTTTTTGTTTGTTCCGAAATGGCAAAGATTTTTGACGCTTTATCAATTAATATTGATTTATTTGTTGCAGTCATGTCTCCCGAAGGAAAAAGCTCCGGATATATTTCATGAGTCAAATCATAAACGGTTAATGCAAAGGGTTTATTCCCAATACAGTCTAAGAAGTAAGTGTCATAATAAGTAGGGTGAAATATATCGAATTCACCTTTTTGTATTAATTCACTTGAATAGTTTTGATTATTATTAATTATCTTCCTGTGGTATAGATTGTAAAGTCTGTTTTTTCCTTTAAAATTAATGCCCCAAAATAGATCATCAATTGTTTTTTTTATACTATATGGACTTTCTTTCGTATTAATGAAGTCTTTAAAATACGTATTATTTGTACATTTTAACCCAACTTCAAAACTAAATTCTTTATTATAGTCAAACCCCTTTAGAAGTTCGAAAAAATATCTTGATATTCCTCCTAGCTTTTGATATGAGAATATTTGATGGTCATATAGAATTTTCATTTTTATATATTTCTAGTTAAAATTTCGTTTTTTATGAATAACTTGGTTTGGCGGTAAATACTGGAAAAAAGTTCTCGCCTCAAGTTACGCCTATAGGTTTTTGACTTAATACGACTAGATTTTTTTAAAATAAAAAAAGTGAAAGATATTATTGCTAGAAAATAAATTTTACCGGACCGTCTCACGACTGAAAAAAAGTCTTTTATATACCATTTAAGGATATAATACAGATTAGAATCAAAATATTTTTTTAATTTTTCATGGTTAAATATCTCCATGCATATAGGTAAGAATTCTTTTTGAGCACTAATATATGGTTTTATTTCAATACTTGTAAATGAGATAGACTGTTCATGGCCTCTAAAAAAAATTAAAGGATGGTTGATATAGACAATATTTTCCAATGCTCCGGATTTGATTGCAAGTATATTGTCAGAGTAAGGACTAAAACCAGTGCCAAGCTGTATCATTCCACCAATTTTATTTAAATATTTCCTATCAAAAACACCACAACAACCCAAAAGTTTAATCTCTTTTTTGAGGTATTTTACTAGAAAATCATTTCCTTTCATAAATCTGAAATTGGCATCAGGCAAATTCAGATCATAATTTTCCGGACAATTCTTGTCCATAAAATAAGAAGTAAAGATAGCTGGTTGAGAACCGAATTTTTTTAATGCCTGGTTGATTGACTCTAGAAAAATAGAACTATAGGCATCGTCATCTGCAATCCAGGTGAAGTATTTACCACTGCTTACGCTAAGTAAGTAGTTCATGTTTTTTATTTCACCTAAATTCCTTTCATGATTTATTATTCGTATTCTTTTATCGTGTATATCCAAGTCATTTAAATTGATATGTTGTTTTATATAATCATTCCCAATTATGACCTCGAAATCAGTAAAGGTTTGATTTATGAGTGATTTCAAACATTCCCTGAGCATTTCAGGTCGGTCGTATGTTGTTATTCCTATTGTAAAAAGAGGTGGCATATTAATAGTATTAATCCTTATTTTTTTCAAATAAAAGATTGAACGAATCTTTGAAAATTAAACCATCCTCAAAATTATCCATATTGTGAATGGGCTGGTAATTTGGTGTTTTATAGATTAGCCTATAGTTATTAGCTTCCATAAGGTTAATTATTTCTTGATAAGAAAAAATCCAAATGGGGATTGTAACATTTTTCATGTTCACCTGTTGTGTCGCAAAAGTAGAGTTTTGTGCAAACCATGTATCTACAAAAAAAATGAATTCAGGGGCTAATTTGATAATGTTTGACAATACTTTTTTGTAATCAGCAACGTATTGCAATGAACTTCCTATGTGAACAATATCTATTGGAGGTAGTTCTTCAGTAAAATCAGTCATAAATGTTACTTTTTGATTATTTTTAAATAATCGTGTTCCAACATTGCACATGGGATTTGTTTCCAAAATATAAAATTCTAATTTGAAACTATTGTTATATTGTAAGCAGTCTATATATGAAATGCCTGCTCCGCCTCCAAAATCGAATATCCTGCATTTTTTCTGTTCACTAAAGGTAGCGATCAAGAGTGGAAGTAAGTTTTTTATATTATTATTGGCATTTGCATTGTCTAAAAATTTGACTTTCTTGATTTTTTCAAGCTTTGCCGATAATTCCTGATAAATATTATTCATCCACTCTTCATTGGAATAGCCATTTCCGATTGTTTTAATTTCATCGAGCTGTTTGTAAACGCCGGAGAAGGGGGATTTTTGTGATTGTTTTTTATTTTTCTTAGTAAATTTATTTATTATATAGAAGATAATCGGTGGGCAGACTAATTTGATAAATTTTTTAAAATTCATTTTATATTCCTAATACTAATTCCTTAAAAATATTGATTCTCAAAATCTAGAGTTGATAACTACTTAAAAGGACTTTTACTAAAGATTAATTTTAGTGTTTGTTTGTTTGTTTGTTTCTTGGATTACATGATTTTTATAGTTATAAACTATAAAGTGTAAGGTTTTTCTTTAGCTGAATAGACTCCCAGCATTTTGCTAAAAAATACTATTTATTTTATAGAATTTGAATTTTTTAGCAGATCAATGGTATTATTTATTGCTTTATCCAAATTGCCTCGAAACTCGAATCCCAAATCGCAAAACTTATTATTCGAAACATTATAAGATAATTGGTTCATTATTTCTGCTTTTACAAATTCAATGTTGATATTTGTTATATTATTACCGATTGATTCTATAATATCTTTGACCGTCAGATTATGAGTAAGTATATTATATATTTCACCGTCGAAAAGTTTTCTTTCAACGATAAACATCAATGCTTTAACTGCATCATCGAGGTCCAGATATGGTCTTTTTTGCTCATAGGCAGTTTCCCAGACAGTTATCGGTTTACCCATGGCGGCCTGCCAGCAAAATTTATTGACCGCTGTATGAAAACGCATCCCAGGGGATATGCCAAAGATTGTTCCGAATCTACATGTGACAAATCTTAAATTGTCTGTTTTGCATAGAGCTTTGAGTAGTTTTTCCTCACTGAGTTTTGTATTAGCGTAAGGACTTTGAGGTTGTAATTCATCGTCGGAACAACTTTCGTCTACAATGTCCTTTTGTGTGCCATAGACACTTGTTGAAGAGAGATGGATTAAGGGAGAATTTGTGATACAACAGGCTTCTGCTATCTTCTCAGTGGTGTTGAAATTATTATATTCAACTTGTTCTTTTTGTTCAAAACTTCCTGCTGCATTTGTAATAGCAGCTAACTGGAAAATAGCATTTGAGCCTTTGAATATTTCAGGTAAATCCAAATTCAGAATATCATCTTCAATAAATTTATATGTCGCAGTGTTCGGAAGGTTAAATAACGAACAATAACGCTGAGTCATTAAGTTGTCGATCATTATGATATTGCTTTTAGGGTAACTATTCCCCAGCTCTCGGATTAACTTAGAACCGATATGTCCAAGTGCACCGGTGATAATGAATTTCATTTTTTACCTCAGGTATTGTTCTTTGCAATTATTATAGTAGGCCTTAGTTTTGAGTAAACCATCAACTAAATTGTTTTCAGGGACCCAATCAGTTAATTCCTTGATTTTATTATTGGAGATAATTGCGTCACCGACTTCTATTGCCTTTCTAGTCTTTGGCCAGTTGTGAAATTCAACCTTCCCGGAACCGATATGTGTAACAGTTTCCTTTGCTATTTGGGCAATACTGAAATGTTCGTCACTAACTCCAAGCAGTGTTTCACCATAAGTTTTGGTACTGGATATAATTGAAATAATGGCTCTGATGGCGTCATCAACATAAATCACATTTCTTTTCTGTTCACCTCTTCCAAATACTGTTATAGATTTGTTTTGAAGGGCAAGCCCAACGAAGTAATTATTAAATGTAAATTCAGGGCTATGAATAGCAGCTTTAGGACCGAAAACATTTGATAGACGTATTACAGATGCTTTCAGGTTATGTGCGGAGGCGTAAATAAGAACATATTTTTCTGAAGAACATTTATTGGCAGAATATATGTCCATCGGGAATTCAGGATGAAACTCATCTGCAGGTGTGTATTTTAATTTTCCTAACTGAGTAGTCGTTCCAATATGAACAAATCTTGCTTCAGGATTAAATCTTCGAATTGCCTCAAGTATATTGATAACCCCCTTGACATTTACATCATTATTCGCCCATGGTTCGGACATGGAAAATGGATGTGATGTTGACGCGGCACAGTTGATTATAATATCATTATCAGCAATACATTGAGAAATTTGATCAAAATTAAGGATATCATGCAATTTCAGCGTTATATCCTCCCTTATATTATGGATGTTATACATGTTTCCGCCTGAATTTGGCTCTAGACAATCATATATTGTTACTTTTGCACCCAATTCCAGACACTCACATGCCAGATTACTACCGATAAATCCTAGACCACCAGTTATCATAACTTTTTTGTTTTTTAAATTACATTTCATGATTATACTTTATACTATTCTGTTTTGTAAAATGTTTCAAAATATGTAGAAGGGACTTCACAATTTTTCTTGAATATTTCGATCCAGTTATTTTTTGTAGGATAGTTATCCTTGTTATGAACAACTTTATCAAAAGGAACTTCAGTTTCATTCCAACACTTAAAATAGAAAAATTTAGATAAACGATCTACTTGATTGAAAAAGATGTCGATCTGTTCTTTTTTCATTTCATGCATGCAATCTATTGCAAGAAAAAGATCCGTTAACTTGCTGGGAAGAAGTTCTAACTGATCCGGCATAATAAAAGCTATATCTGACTTGAGAAATTCGTCTTTTATTTTTTCAAATGAACTGAATGGGCGAAATGTGAATATTGATTTGTTCTTAAATTGATTTGCTAAGTATGTTTGTGACACATAAAGAGCTGGAGGAATATCTACTATTATATATTTTACGTTAGACAATAATTTCATCATACAAAATGAGGTGCGCCAAGAGCCTGCTCCGACTTCAATAATCCTATTGAGATTAGCTGTATTGCATCCTTTTGAAATAGAAATATACTCAATAATAGAGTTAAGAAGATCCTGAGAAATACGCTTTTCTTTATATAATAAATACGGAGGGTTTCCATCATCTGGCTCTTCTAGTTGACTTATATATTTTTCTCCTCCAATCTTTATAACATAGTTGGTTAGTAGTGCGGTGATTATGTTAAATGTGATTGATTCATCGTAGGTGAAGTTGTCATGTTTTCTAAGAATCTCATTCAATGAAAATTCATATGAGATATGGTTATTTTTATGTATTAGATTCTTTGAATATAGAGAGTCCATATTCCCGACCCATGTAAAATAATTTCTTGCAATAGTTTGTTTAAAGTTTTCAAAACCATTATCATTCAGTTGCTGTATGTTTTTTTTGTTAAGCCAGTTCCAGTATATGGAAGAATTTTCAAATGTTTTTGTCTTTACAAAACAATTAATCATATTAATTAAGACAGGATCGGGTTGATGTTCTACTGAATATTTTCCCCACCATTTTTCAAATGGTATTTTACTTATTTTTGAGCTGAATATTGTTTTAGAAATTCGTATAAATATAGGAGGAATTATTTCTTTTATAATTTTCTTAACCGATATGATCATAGCACAATCCCACATTTTTAGCGATTACATTAATCATTGGATCTCTATCACTTTTCCATAGAGATTGTGTAATTTTTATCTCTTCAAAGTTTAAATGTTTAAGTATAGCTTTAATCTTTGGGATAGTGTAGCAGTTTTTGTGAAATTGACCCTCTCCATTTTGACTGCCGAAAATCATTGCAGACAAGTATCCCCACCTATTTTCAGTGGAATATGAGTACTGTCCAAACCAATGCTGTGATTTAATAGCTTCAGAATCATTGCGGTAGAATTCTTTCCATTCGTCTTTTGCCGCCAACCATAGTTTAGCAATTTCTTCAAAATTTGTAGTAGAGAATTCGAAAATACCACCTGGTTTTAAAACACGTTTTATTTCATTGAAGAATTTTGGTTCCTCTATAAATGAAAGATGTTCTATTAGAGAGTCTGCCCGAATTTCATCAACAATACCACCATCAAAAGGAAGGTTGAATATATCATAATCATGAATTTCTATTCCTTCAGAAAAAGTTTGGTTTGGATAGCGGGTTTTTAATACTTGTAGATTGTCAGAATCAATATTAATATATCCATCTAGTGGTCTTCCCCCACAGCCAATATTTAATTTTATTTTTTTATTCTTATTCATACTGCAATCCTTTCTTATAAGTTTATAAAGTGATTTACCGTTTTATCAGTTCCTTCTTTGAAAGAATAATTTGCTTTCCATTTGCATAGTTTTGAGAACATGTCCGAGTTTGCGACAAAATTTCTTGTTTCAATAGGGGATATTTCACCTGGGAAAGGGATATGTTCTATTGAGACTTTTTTTCTTGTCTTTGCCTCTACTTGCTTTGCAATTATATCGAAGGCCTCGTTGATCGTGAGCCCTGTACCGCTTCCAATAATAAAGTGCTTGCCATTCAATTTTTTAATATTGGCGGGAGCCATTAAAAATGCGGATACCACATCTTCAATGTAAATATAATCTCTTGTAAATTTACCTTCACCATAAATGGTTAGTGTTTCATCTGCCAAAGCTTTGCGTATCATCATGTTCAGGATACCCCTGTCGGCGCTACTACTTGCCGGGCCAGGTCCGTAGACATTAGCTAACCGCAATATAGCACTTTCGATGCATCCAAGTCTAGTGTATAATTTTAAATACTCTTCCGTAATCAGTTTATGTAAATCATAAATTGTTAAAGGTTCATCCTCAAATGATTCCTCAACTGGATTTTTTTCAGTTAATCCTACCTCAGTAGCACTCCCAGCAAATATTATTACAGGTAATTTCTCAGAAATTTTGTATTTTTCTACAATGTGTATGATTGGTTTTACATTAATATTAAAATCTTCAGCAGGTGAATTATTCGCCATATATGTGCTTGTTTGAGCCGCGAGATGAAAAATAATATCTACTTCTGGAAAACCGTCTACAAAACTTTTATTTGTGATATTCCCCTCTAAATCGGTAATATTTGACTTGCTATTGATTTTAGGTAAGTTTTTACTATTTCTTGAAACACGAATGATATTACAGTCAATATTTTTTAACACTTCAATTATATTTGAAGCAATATATCCAGAAGCACCAGTTATCAATAATGTTTTATGTCGGTAATGTTTTAATAAGAATGAATTTTCCATAATGTTTTTAATTAAAAAATACCCTTTCCCAGGTTAGATAAGATATTCCCATGTGTTTCATTTGAAACGTTAATATTTAAATTTGGTCAAAGGTTATTTGATTTCAGGTACTATTAGCCAGTCGAAGTTTATTTCAGGAGTATTATATTCAACTCTGATTTCTTCTTCGATATTATAAGTTCCTGATGTCACATAAATGATATTCATAGGACCACTTATGCATTTATAACCGTGAAGAACTCCGTTTGGGAATGAATATACTTGAGCTTTCTGGTTTTCACCGGCTAGAAATCCCATGATTTTTCCGTATGTGTGGGAGTTTTCTCTTGAATCATAGAGTGCAACTTTGATAAGCCCCGTTGTTATATAATTCCATTGAGTCTGTATTTTATGACCGTGCCATGCTTTTATTACTCCAGCATAAACAAGTGAATGGCTCATTTGTCCAAAGCCTTCAGAGAAAAAATCATCAGAATCTCTGATAATTTCGCGGAAAAAACCTCTCTCATCACTATGCGTGGTGAGATCTTTTACTATTACTCCATCAATCATTGATTATGCCTCTTAACATTTTTTTAAAAAACAATTTTAATATCTTAATTTCTAAATTGTATAGTGAAAACCATAGAATATAGAAAAATAATAATGATCTTCAGATGTAATGATTAAATCTTAAATTTTTTTATAGTTTCTGTAATATGTTTGATATTCTCGTTATTTAGTTCAGGATACATAGGCAGTGATAGAATATTATTTGAAATATTCTCGGTCTGTATTAAATCAGAACGTTTGAACTTTGCATATGCAGGCTGACAGTGGACTGGAACCGGGTAATGAACTCCAGTATTTATTCCATTGTTTTTTAAATAGGATGCTAAGTTATTTCTTTTATCTGTAGAAATTACATATAAATGATAGACATGGTTGCAATCTTTTCTAACACAAGGGGGTGCTATGGTACTATTCTTTAGCGCAAGGGTATATGCTTGTGCTATAGTTTTTCGCCTGCTATTATCTTTGTCTAAATGATTTAGCTTGATTCTTAAAACTGCAGCTTGAATTTCATCTAAACGTGAATTTGTTCCGTTGAAACTGCTTATATATCTTTCTTTCCAGCCGTATTCTCTTAATAGTTTTATTTTATCAGCCAATATAGAATCATCTGTAAGAATCATTCCACCATCACCGACAGCTCCAAGATTTTTTGTGGGATAAAAACTGAAACATGATAAATCTCCAAAGGATCCTACCTTTTGCCCTTTATACATTGCTCCGTGAGCTTGGGCACAGTCCTCAATGATCTTTAGACCGTGTTTTTTTCCTAGGGCAATTATGGGTTCCATATCGGCTGCCTGTCCATAGATATGTACTGGAATAATCGCTTTTGTTTTTTTTGTTATTTCACTTTCTATAAGCTTTGGGTTTATTGTATAAAATATTGGCTCGATATCCACAAATACAGGAACCGCACCGCAAAGTCTTATAGCGGCGGCAGTAGCAGTAGCAGTATGTGATACGGTTATAACCTCATCACCAGGTCTTATCCCACAGGCAATGAGGGCTAAATATAGAGCTTCCGTTCCACTTCCAACACCTATTCCGTCTTTAGACCCTATGTAAGAAGAAAACTCTTTTTCGAATTTACTGACTTCACACCCTAGAATATACCATCCACTATCAAGTACTCGTTTAATCGCGGCGTCTATCTCTCTCTTATACGATAAGTATTGGTCTTTTGGAGATGCAAATTTAATCATATTAAATCACTTTGACTTCCGGTACATATATTATCCATTTACCGCCTTGTTTCATATAATCCTGTTCCTTTGCCATAATTTCCTTTTTATGGTTATACCCGAAAAGTAAGGCATAGAGGGGGTAATTAGTTTTGAATTCTTCATTTGCTTTTACAGGGATGTGAACTCCAGGACTGAATTTACCTTGTTTAATCGGTGTTGTGTCACAGATGTATGCAATGTCGTTTGAAGTAAATCCGCAGTAATTTAGTATTGTCGTACTTTTAGAAGTTGCGGCATAACCAACTATTTTATGATCCTTTTCCCGGATCGCTCTTACTGTCGCAATAAGATCATCTCGATATTTCTCACAATTTTTACGAAACGTATTATATGTTTCAGCCTTATCAAGACCGAGTATTTTTTCCTGCTCTAGTAACTCGTGGACTTTTTGAGATACTTTTCTTTTTCCACTTCGCGCTAGGGTATATCTCATTGAACCGCCATGTGTTTCTTGTGGCTCAATGTCAATAAGTTCGAAATTATATCTTTGAAATAAATTTCTTACTGATAATCCGGAAAAAAGAAATACATGTTCATCATATATCTGGTCATAAGTTGTATTTTTTATCACGTCGCCTAAATAAGGGTCTTCAAACATTACAATACCGTGTTCATTTAACAGAACATCTATTCCCTCAAGAATTGAGTCCATATAGGGAATGTGACACATTACATTGGCTGCGATAAAAGCATCTGCCTTTCCAGTTTTATTGATAATTTTCTCAGCACAAGATTTATCAAAAAATTCAGTAATAGTATTAATTCCATTTTCTCTTGCAACTTCTGCTACGTTTGCCGAAGGTTCAATGCCCAGGTGTTTAATGCCCTGATCTGCGAAGTTTTTAAGCATTATCCCGTCATTACTGCCGATCTCAACAACAAAAGGATTCTCCCCTGGCAGGTAGTTATTTTTCACATGACTGGCAAATTCTTTGAAATGAGAAGCCATATGTTTCGAAGTGCCGGAAAAAAAAGCATAGTTTTCATTGAACATCATTTCACGTTCCGGCTGATTTATTAACTGAAACATATGACAACAAGAACAAACGCCAACTTCCATCTCGAAATAATACTCGTTTTTAAAATCTTCTTCCCTTAGAAATCCATTTGCGATTGGCATTTTGCCAAAGGTCATAAATGGCTCTATTGATTGATTGCAAATCTTGCATTTTGACATAGTAACTTGATTCCTAATTTTTTTTAACCTATTTAATGTTAAATAGCGATTAATGTATAATTTTTTTGATTGATGTTTTTAATCTTTGAAAAATTTTATTTTTGACTCTACTTAGCTTAATTCTGAAATTCTCTTTTATTAGACGCGGATCGGTTATCTTTATAATAGACTTGAACATAAGAGAATCTGACTCTAAATCATGGGTAATGTTGACAGGGTGTATTATTTCTCCAATATTTTCTATATCGAATTCGGTATATTTCAAATAGCTTTTATGAAGACCTGTTGTTCCCTTTTTATCAAAACCTATATTTTTCACTAGATTTTTTGTAGGAGTTATGCATAAGGCGTTTTTTATGATTATAGCATAACTCCACTGCGTGGACCAGATTTTGCATTTCGGTGTGTCTGCCTCATCCAGGTAACTAGTCATCCAGTCTGATATTTCCTTATCCTTAAAGTATTTCAAAATACCATTATGATTTTTAAATTCATTATATCCAGACATCGATTTGTCAAAATGCTTCCACGCACGTTTCCATGTTGCCCACCCCCAGCAACCGTTTAGTTTAGAAAAATAGTAGCTTTCATTGAAATGTTTTAAATCATCTAAATAGTAATTCCCATTGATTTGCATTACTTGTTCATTATCACGGTATTTTTCCAGTAATTTCTGGCAAAATTCAAAGAATGAATTTGTAGGAAGACAATCATCTTCCAGAATTATACCTTCGTTAACATTTTCAAAAAACCAGTCAATTGCGGAAGAAACCGCCATTTTGCATCCTAGATTTTTATTTCTAAACAATGTTTTGACTTTACAGGGCCAGTCAACTCTAGTTACAATACGTTTTACTTCAGCACATGTTTCTGCTTCTCCGATTCTTTCTGGCCTATGTCCGTCTGCAGCGATAAATAAGGATCCTACACGCGCTCTGCGAATAGCTTCAAATACTCGTTGAGTTTTTTCAGGACGATTAAAGACTATGAATAATACGTTGATTGGCAGTGTATGGTTGTCGTTTTGTTCCATTTATTCTACACCTTTGAGATAATAGTTTTTTTTCCCTGAATTGATATATTCCTCCATCTTTGAAATTATTTCTATATGTTTTGTGTTGCTCCAATTATCAAGGAAGTAGTTATAAACAGCTGAATCTCCTCGGTTTTTGTAGGATATATCTGTAAGCATTTTTTTGAAAGACGGAAAAATAAGATCATCAAGTTGTGTATACTTGTAATGCATGTAGTAAAATTCATAGACTTGATTTTTATTAATCGCTTTTGATAAAGAATTTAAATTTAGTAGGAAATATCTATATTCTTCGATTGATTTTGCATGGTAATTGAAATCGTAGGCAGAATGAGGATTATAGGAAGCATTAATTACCTGTATACCTAAAAGTGGCAGTTCATGTCCGACAGAACCATAACATGTTAATGCATATTTTACTCCCTCTGACGCTAATTGATGGAAGGATGATTCAGGTGGTAACAAAGTGATTTTAGGAAAGCTTTTCGTGATTTTGCTAATTACTTCTAGAGTTCCAGGAAAATAGTCTGGATGTGGTTTTATATACCAATCATAGTCAGTTTGATTCGAGATCTCACCTAAAAAAGTCAACCATTCATGAAAGTCTGTAAACAGCATCCCTCCAAAACCGTGTGGGTTGTCGTAAAAACAATGTGTGGTTACGATAAGTTTTAATTTATTACTTTGTTTTAAAATCCTTCTATCTTTGTTACATGATATAAATGCTGACTTTTCAGAGTATTGCATATCTTCACCTCCACCTGCTCCAGATAGACGAGTATTGATTCTTTGTTTACCCCAGGTTATTGCTTCTTCCTGTTCTGCCTTTGTCAATCTTCTAAATTGGGTTGGATAATTCCAAAAGCGATTATTATAAAGGTCATGAGGCTCTTTACTCAAGAATAAACCTATGGCGTTGCAAAGATAGACAGGGATAAGATTTTGATAAGCAACTTTTGCAAGTATATCTTGTTTTATATAACAATCATGGCTTAGTAAAATGGCCGCCACATTATGATTTTTGAAATAATCATTCCAAAATAATAAATGTCCTATGCCGTCATTTACAGTATCCCAAAAAACCTGATCAGTGAAATCAATTGTTGGACGTCCTCCACGCAAATAGGTTTCATATATATCTATACCTAGCCAGATTTTATCTATTTTATAATCGAAAAGATCTTGCTTTGTTTTTATTTTTACGTGAGCTCTTTCCAGATATTCTTTTTGTTTTTCAAGTATTGCCTCATCGTATACAGGATATACAGTTTCTCTCCAATTAAATGATTTAAGTATTTTTTTAGTTAAATAACTTATATTTTTACTATCAGAAAATGATTTTATTTCAGCACTGTATTTTTTTGCTAGAATATTAGCAAAGTAGCTATTTGCTATAAGCCAATGAGGAAACCTGAAAGCATCTATTAATAGCTCTGCTTTAGGATTTGTTATATTCCATTTACCCCAAGTCTTTTTATTGTGCTTCACAATTCTTTTCATTTTTTTTGATTCAAAGAAAAAATATAGGTAGGGAAAGAATCTAATAAGTCTATATTTACATTTATTAAATATTATATTGATCATTTGTTTTTTTCTCTTATTTTTTTAGGTAAATTTAATCTTCTAATTTAGACAGATTCTTATAATCGAATCCAGTATTTGTTTCGAAAATTGTGTGATTTTTAATATTGAGAATTTTATTAATAATGTCTGTCTTACAGCCAAACCATAAACCACGTCCTACATATGGAGGTTCAAGGTCTTTTACGGACTGATCAAGGAGGTACATTTGATATGGGTAAAGTTTACTCGCATCATGATAATACTCTCTATGTGCATCGTGAAGTATTACTATACCATCCACCTTAATAAGACTTAAAGCATGTCGTAAACATTGACTTCTAGCTCTTCCATCGATAAAAATCAAGTCATATTCGTTTTTATTTTTAGGAAAGTCTATGTAATCTTTCATGTCACTATATGCTCCATCTTCGTATTTATCTGAAAATGGTAAATGATTTGGAGCGATATGATGTATGGTAATCTGCCTCCTTTGATTATTCTTATTAAAATTACAGATTTTTTTTAAAAAAAGTGGAAAAAACTGAGTTTTATACAATGTATTATTTTTATACCAGTTTAGTATAAGTTTCTTTTTTAATGTTGTTTTTACCATTTCAGAATATTTTTTATTATGCTCAATAGATGTCCATGATATTTTTTTTGGTAACAGATTTGAAAAAAAAATTGTACTTGACCCAGCTCCCCATTCTAATATTTTTTTTGGTTTAGAATTAATCAATATCTGTTTTATTACAGCTATCTCAGCGTCGGTCATCCATGGTTTATATTTTTTAGTTTCAATAAATATTTTTATAAACTTTTTAAGATATTTCATTATTTTTTGCTTTCCAATTTAGTGTATAATAAGGTGTAGACTTAGCATTGAAACTTATTTTGTAATCACCACGATTTGGTGAATTTATTCCTACAAAGTCTATTCTTCTTAATCCGAGTTCCATAGATTTTTTTATTTGTTGGTATAGAACAAAGGTACCAACCCCGAATTTTCGGTATGCTGGATTATTAGCGCCTATTAAATAATAAGCACATTTATTGTCGAATAGAAATAGTGATGCGGACATAGGGGTGTTATTTTTATCTTTACATATCAAAAGTCTTCCATACCCTTTTTTCAGAGAATCCGCAGCAAGTTCTGTAGTTAATTTTTTTTCTCTGATGTTTCGAGTAATACCCTGTCTTTTAAATGTCATATCATGAAGTTGATCCAAGGTTTTAATATCTTCTGTTTCTTCAACGTGAAAACCTTCTTTTATTGCTTTTCTATATTCTTGTCTTCTGACTGTCCTTGAATTTGAAAGAATCTCATCAAAAGTATTTATCTTTGAAATATCTAATATCCCTGTATACCTTAATTGCATATTGAATTGTCCATCTTCAGGGGTATGATAATGGAACCATTGAAAGGCTCTGATATCCTTAAATGAATAATGCAAGGGGAAAGATAAACTTGTATATTTCTTTTCTAATTCCTCAAGAGAAAAGTTAATAAGCTCAAGTTCTTTTTTCGTCTTTTTATGTTCTAGGAGCGTGGAAAACAGTTCAGAATAAAGCATACCTTGATACAAGAATGTACTTGTAGGCTCTTTAGTAATAGGTATACCAAGAATGATATTTTTATTTGCCATAACGAAATATAAGTCATATTCCTTGTTCCATATGTCTAAAAATTCTGTCTTGCAAAAGATATTACCTTGTGGTGAATTATCTACAAAATAATTCCATCTTTTTTTATTCATGCATTGGATTAATTGGTACTTGGTCATGTGTTACTTTCTTTTATAGAATAAAGGGTATGAATTATATATAATGAACGAGGGTCAATTGTATCGGAACTAATATTTATAATCAAAATTATGCCTAAGTTTCTCTTGATCGAATTCTGAATGTAAGCAAAATATTTATTGGTAAATATTTTTCCTCGGTCTTTTCTAATTGAGCTTCTCGTATTTTTTCCTCTTTCTTCAAGAGGTATTTTGGATATCATTTTTTTTACCTTCAAGTTTTGTCATAATTCTTTCCTATTAGTCCAAACTTTCTCAAAAGCACTTACAACATCATCCATATCTTTTTTCTCCATGCCTGGTCTCATAAGTTCATGTGATATAAGCTTATTATAATGCATATCTTCTGTTACCGGACATATACCTCTATTATAATTTGTATTGGTAGATAAGTTAAAAGGATAACCACCTTTTCCAAAAGCAATTTGTTCTTGATATATAGGAAGTAAATACAATGGTTTAACATACCCACAGCCCATTAATACAGGAGAATCTTCTCTCAGTAACGTATTAGGCAGCTCTGCCTTTACAGCATCTATGAATTTATTTCTATGAATTCCATTCGTTAATTTTGAATCAAAAATCAATGGGCTACCGTAATGGAAATAAGTTAATTAGATTTTTTAGTTCGATCCAAATATTTTCTTTACCATTGATTGGGATAGAGACTTTAGATTCTTCATTATGGGAAAGTTTCTTATTCAAAGTATCGGGTAATATTGCAGGATCAGTAATCCTATTTTCTTCAAGGTATGGTATTATATTTCTATTTTCGCGTAAATCTCGTCTGTTAAAATTCATACTTATTATTGGTTTATTTAGAAATAAAGCTTTTATAAGAAATACAGAAGTTATTCCAATTACTACATCACTTATAAGAATAGACTCAGCTTCATTAATTTCTTTAGGACATAAGGTCACTTTATGATCAATGTTTTTTTTATATAAATAACGGGAGAATTTATCCCTATCCTGTCTTGGATGCAGTCGAATAACTAAATGAGTCTTTTGATTTATTTTATTTATACTATTTACGACTTGACTAGTAATATCATATTCATCGTATTCTAGATCTTCATTCCTAAAATCAATTGATAGTGGTTCTAAAGCCAGTAAAATAACTTTTTCAGTGTCCGTATGTGATATTCTTTTTTTTAGCCATACTTTTCTTGCATCGCTAATTTCTTTTGCGCTCTCTTCAATTGATTCAATTCCAGGATGCCCCACTATTTTTATAATTTTATTACTTGCGCCACATTCAATGAGTTTAGACTTTGCGTATTCATCCATAACAAAAATATTACTGGGGAAAACAAGTTTTCTATTGGGTAAAGTGAAATGTTTGGAGTAATTAGTCCAGTGATCAAATGTAAACACACTGGTTATTCCAAGCATGTTAAGTTTAAGAATAAGTTCTGCTGTTTTACATGTATTCATCTGGGAACTGAGTATTACAATATCATTTGAGCCTATTATCGTTAGCATCGACTCTATATTTATATAATAGATATCTTTCTTCTCTAAATATGATTTAGCATAGCCATCAGCAACCCAGATACATTTTACATTTCTTGGAGCAGAATTAATAATTGGTATAATTATTGAGACAGATCCTGGATCTACAGAATAGAAATAAATATTGTGGGGCATAATACTTAATTCTCACTTAATTCTGTTAGATTCATCCAAACCTTTTGGAAGGCTTTTATTATATCTTCAATATCTCTATCTGAGAAATCATATGTGCAAATCCCAATTCCAAAATATCTATTTTCATTTAAATCTTCTGCTACAGGACAAATTCCTTTATCATAAGAAACCTTCCCTCTGTAAATATTGGATTTCCAAGGATATCCATTGCTACCATATGCTATTTTTTTTTGATACATAGGAAGGAGATGTATATTTGTATAATTTTTCCCGATAGGAATACCTTCCGCAATCAAAGCATTAAAAATTGTATCCTTTGAATAACCTAACTTTTTACAATCTACAATAATTGGATAAACATAATATACATGAGTACAGTCTTTTTTGACAACTGGAGGTCTTAAATGTTTGAAACAGCCTAGTCCTTCGGATAATCTTTCAGCCTGATTTACTTTTGCAGAAACAAGTCTATCAATTTTCTTAAATTGCTCTATTCCAATTGCGGATTCAATTTCACCTAATCTGAAATTAAAGCCGATCATATTTGACAAGTCTGCCGTTCCCTTTCCTTCTACTACAGCTTCAGCATGATTCCTAATCATCTGTATTTTCTCGGCATAATTTGAATTATTTGTCAGGCATATTCCACCTTCTCCAGTATGAATATGCTTGTGGTAATTCAAGCTTAAAATCCCAATATCAGCTACAGTCCCCGCGTATTTTCCTTTGTATAACGCTGTAGGTGATTGTGCAGAATCTTCTAAAACAGTTAAATTATATTTTTTTGCTATTTTCATTATTTCATCAAGTTGCGCAGGATGTCCAAATATATCCGGCACAATAATAGCTTTAGTATGTTTAGTAATATTTGCCATTACAGACTTTGGATCTAAATTAAAAGTTTCCTCCTCAATATCAGCAAAAACAGGGATAGCATTCCACCATATAATAGAGGTTGCAGATGCGCACATTGTCCATGGACTTACAATAACTTCATCCCCTGGCGCAATACCAATCGCTCCTATTGCTGCAATCAAAGCAGAAGTCGCTGAATTCAGTGTAATTGCATGTTTTACTTTAAAACGCTTCTCTAGCATACGTTCAAATTCATTAACTTTTGCACCACCATAAAATCCTCCCACACCAGGGATATCTACCCATGCCCCAATATACTGGGAGAGTTCACCGGATTTCATGACTTCCATGACAGCATGATTTTCTTCCTCTCCTATAGGATTATATCGTTTAAAGGACCTCTTTATAGATTTATTTCCCCCTTTTATTGCAAGATTTGGCATATTAATTTTACCTATAATAATTTTTTTATTTTATCTAGAACATTCATAGTTTGAATTGCTGTATTTCCATCAGAGACTAAAGGAATCTTTTGCCTTAGATTATTGGCTAACTGCTCAAAAGCATAAAATTGTGATCTTCTAAAGTCTGTTTTAATATTTTTCCCTTGACTACTTAAAATGGTATAATTTTCATATTGTGGATCTTCTTCTGTTAAGAAATATTCTATCTTGCCTTTTCCGTATTTGATTATGCCTTTTGTAGCAAGCAATTCAAATTTATTATGTTCGAAATATTCATGCCGTCCGGATAAAAAAGTAATGCGAATGTCACCAAATTCAATATTGAAGTCAGGTTCTGGGTCATTTCCATTCCAACATCTACCCTTATTAATAATGTTTATTTTTGTAGCATTACCGAAGAAATATATCAAAAGATCAATGAAATGTGAGGCATTATTAAATAATCCCTTTGTGTACCAAACTCTACCTTTATAAATATCACCGAAAACTCCTTCAGAAATCATATTTTTAAGTTTGTTTGTTCCTGGTTCGAATCTGCGTAGATAGTTCACTAGCAACACGCAACCGTTCTCTCTTGCCAAGTTAATCATTTTTTTTGCTTTGGATAGTGAATCAGCTATAGGTTTTTCACAAACGATAGCCTTCGGAGTATATGATATGATTTTATTGAATATATCAAAGTGAATTTTAGTAGGAACTGCAATTGATATTACATCGGGTTTTTGTTCAATCATTAGTTCGTTTAAACAATCAAATGATCTTACTTTAAACTTTTGTTCAAATCTTTTTCTATTATGTTTATTTAAATCAACCCCCCCAAGCAAATCATATGATTCATTATAATAATATGCTGTTGCATGAGTTAATATTATAGAGTCGTCAGTAGAACTATAATCATAACCCTGAGCAATATTACCCAAGCCAATGACAGCTGCAGTAAATTGTTTTTCAGTCTTCTTTTCAGTAGATTTAGTATTTAATGAACTCAAAGTATGCCTCTTTGTTTACAAGTTCTATATAACAATTCTGCAGTCTCCCAATCCTCAGGGGTGTCAATGTCATTGACTAAGAATCTTGGTATTATAATTGGGCTTGGGCATTTGAATGCTCCATTATGTTTCATGAGTTTTTCTGCGTCAAGCCAATAAAATTGTCCTGCATCATGATAAGTCTCAGGTAAATCCTGAGATCGAGTTAATTCATGTTCAGACCAAACAAATTCAAGAAGATTATTTTCTATTTTTAGAGCTCTGAATATAGGATAAGGAAAAGTAGTCACAGGAAAAACAGTTTCAATGTTCTCTTTCGTAATTAAATTATAACCACTTATCAAATCAGATATTCGGATAAATGGTGCTGTTGCATAAATACAACAAACATAATCAACTGTTCCTAAATTCATATTAACCCAATTTACTGCATGTCTTACTACCGGTGCTGTTGGTGTTTCATCGTCAGATAAGTTCTTTGGTCTCATAAACGGAACTTCGGCATCGAATTTTTTTGAAATTTCTGCTATTTCATTTGAGTCAGTAGAGACTATTATTTTGTCAAAAAGATTTGATTTGATTGCAGCTTCTATTGAATATTGTATTATAGGTTTATGTGCAAAAATTTTAATGTTTTTACCAGGTATTCTTTTACTTCCGCCTCTGGCTGGAATTACTGCTATGTTCATAGACATCCTCTATTAATGTTATAATTGTTTTTAAATTTGTTTTATACACTTAGACCTATCAAATATCAGATTGTCATCTCTGTATTAGGCATATATAACTGAAAAGGTCTGTACTAATTTGATTCATATTTTCAAACTGTGACTATATATGTAGAAATCATTATTAGAAAAGTATTTTTTGTTAAATGCTTTCTTTAATAATATCTACACCCAGTTCAGCAATTGGATCTAGAACTGAAAGGTGTGAAATGAATTTTCCATTACCTGTTTGCTTATATACCGGATGTTTCCAATCCTGATATTCAATTTTAATTTCATTTTTAAAAAACAAAGGTTTTTGTTCATCTAAATATACACTAGAACCAACTGGACTTAGGTAACAGTCCACATTAAGTTTTCTGCAAATATTTAAAATATATTCTCCCTTCGTTCCTGATAAACTAAGGTCCGAAGCAAGTATAAAGTCTGTTTTTAAATCCAACAGTTGGCATAATAACCTTATTCCATAAATGTTTAATTCAGACAGCTTATTGTTTTTATGTGTAAGAATTTTTTCAGCAATTGAGTATATTTCGGAAAAAAATGGGGATTTACCCAAACTTCTTTTAATTGAATTCATATGCTTGATTGTCCAATTAAATTGATCCAAAGATATTTCTATTTCATTCAATGGTGTATTTCTGGAATGCTTCTTAAGAGGTACACTCAACCAATAAGGTTCATTATTGCTTCCTTTAAGTCGGTTTCTATATTGCCACCCACGGCCAAATTGCACATTGTCTAAAAATACAAATGTGTCAACCGATTTAATTAATTGAAAATATCCCAACCATGGCAAATAAGTTGGTTGCATTATAGCAATTGTTTTCATTTAATTTATACCTTATTAGTAGTCAAGAATCAAAGAGTAAACGAATGCCTTTAAAATTATAATTATTTATTTTGCGCTACAGCTATCATAAATTCTAATGGACACTTCATTAAACGTTCTTTTACATTTCCAATTTCAATATTCATAAATTTTTCTTTTAATAAGAACTCTAAATATTTATCCGTATCAAAAAAGAACATTTTTGTACCATCTCTAAAATCAAAATCATTTATTTCGTATAAGTGGTTTTCTATTAACGTTGCCTTTTGTTTTATATCGTGAGTTTCTCCAACTGTACTTAAAAAAAGGTATCCTCCTTTTCTTAAGACTCTTGAGTATTCTTCGAAAGCTTTTGTTATTTCATCTAAACTCGTTTCATAATGAATTACATTTACAGATAGTAAAATATCAAAGCTTTTATCTTCAAAAGGGAGAGAAGTATTATAACCATTTCTAATTGTTGTTTTATATCCTGATTTATCTAATATTTTTTGGGTTATATCAGCCATTTCTTCTGTTACTTCTGTCCCTGCACAGTCATATCCTAATTCTAGAAATGGTCTTAAATTATTACCAAAGCCACAACCAACATCTAATATTCTCATATTGTTTTTTAGCTTAATCCGGTTATTTAAATAATCACCAAAAAAAACCTTTAGCATTGTTTCATTAGGCCATTTTGGATATTTTTCTTTAGTATTAGCAAAAGTCTCCCATTTTTTAAATTTCTCTGATTTCATTGTAATTTCCTTTATAAAATATTTATCTTGTAATAATTTAGTATTTTTATGTCAGATTAGAGGAGTTGATTATTAATATTCAGCTTTAACTGCTAAACCGATTCCATCTGCCCCATAATTATCACCGTTGTAAAACATATACATTCTACCACAATGTTTTATAACATTAGGGTATTCTATCATTTTAGAATCAAAAGAATTACTGGTAACATCGATTCCTGCTAAATTATCCATTCTTTTCCATTGAATACCATCAATGGATTCAGCATAACCCATTCTATAAAAAGGCAACTTAAAACTTTTATATGAAAACCACATTCTATAAATACCGTTATCATTTAATACACATGGCCTTGCAAGTGCGTTTTCATCACTATCTATAAAGTCTATTGCAATTACTCCATCCCGTTTCCAGTTTATTCCGTCTAAAGATTCTGCATATTTGATATTGTATCTAGGAAGATCAGGATTTACCCATTCTACACAGGAAACATACCACATTCTCCAAATATCTTTTTCTTTCAGTACAAAAGGTGCTGTTTGAATAGAGAATGGTTCCGAATCTGTATTATTTAAAATAGGAGCTCTGGAATATCTTTTAAAAGTTTTTCCTTCATTTTCACTAATAGCCAATCCACCGATCAATCCCATTCGAACAGATGAACTCCTTTTCCAGCCAATATAATAAAGATATTTTTTTCCTTGGTAATTTACAATTGATGATGGTGTTACACCACAATCATCAAAACAACCCAATTTGCCATGAGTAAGTATAGGTTTTTCTGAATAACCTATTAATTCGATGCTTTCACCCACTATAATAATATCTGCATATCCTATTTGTGATCTGTTATCATCATCCCGTCCGGAAAAATAAACACGAAAATTATTCTCCGAAATGTGATCTACTGTTGGAATCATAGTATGTGTTTTCATCCATGGTAAATTACTTTGAACGTCAATGATTTTTCCTTTTTTTTCCCATTTATTTTTCATTTTAAATCCACTTAATGTTTTAATACGTATTTCAGTTAAAAAACTTATGTTTAATTAATTTAGTAATTTTGTTATCTGCTTTATATATTTGACTTTTGGCTCCCAACACCATACCCCCATCTTCGACGTTTGCTACAACTGAAGCATCCATAGCTATAAATACATCATGACCAATTTTTGTGAAATCCTTAACAGTAGAATTAACCCCTAAAAATGTTCTTTCACCAACAATACAATGTCCACAAATCACTACATGGGAACTAATATAAACATGATTTTTAATTATACTTGCATGACCTAAATGATTACCACTCCAAATCATAACATTATCACCAATTTTAACTGTTGGTTGTATTGTTTGGTTTTCTAATATAAAACAATTTTCTCCTATACTCAAATCATCCCAAAAAGCAGACTTTGTACAAATATAAGATGCAAGCGAATAATTCAGCGATTTCATTAAATCATACTTTTCACATCTAATCTTATTCAATTTTCTATAAGATAGTGCTACATGTGCCTGATATTGATCAGGTGGATAGAATGATTTAAGATCATCTAAAGGAATAACCGGTAAATTGCAGAAATGGGTATCTCCTATAAATTCATTATCTATAACAAATGCTACTACGTCATAACTGCTATCATTTGTAAAATAATATTTAGCCAACTCTGCTATTTCGCCATTACCGAATATTATCAATTTATTATTCATTATTATTTCCTATTTGATTTTTTTTATTCTTGATACTATTCGTTTTGAACCCTTCTCATCAATAAAAGTTCTTGAATTAATAAACATATTATTTCTTATATCATAATCATTTATAATTTCTTTTATAGCTGAAGCTAGGTAATTGTTTGAAAGATCCTTCCCAAAACCTAAATGTATCAATGAATTGCTTTTTGCAAATTTATTCATAAGAGGAACATGATATTTATACAAAGATAAAGCTAATGTTGGAGTTCGTAATAGTGCTGATTCATATTTTGTTAAACCACTTGATAAAATAGACAGATCCGACCATAGCATAAGTTCAGCCATATTTGAACAGTTGTCATAAGCTTTACAATTGAAAGCAGCATTATTTGCATTTTTTTTGATTTTTTCGTTAATAGTTTTATTAAAGCATGATCCAAGAACCACTTTGACATTTAGTTCTGTATCTCCTATCAAATTAATAGTAGAGAGGATTTTCTCAGTATATCCATATGGGTCACTACCTCCCATAGAAATCAAAATATTTGTTGCTTTATTTTTGATTTTTTTCCTTGCATTAATTTTTTTAGTAAATTCTTTTCTAAAAGTAAAATATTTTATTCCTAAAAGTAATTTATCTTTAGAAATTTTATATTCTTTTTCATGGGCTCCAAAATATGGTATTATAATCAAATCGGCAGATACATCAAATTTTCTGGATAAACAATCTTCTTCCAGCCCATCAAACATAACAACCCTACTCCTTTCTTTTAGGAGTGAAATATAATTATTGTATTCGTAAAAATTTTTACAAAAAACAGGGTTACTTAAGTCCGTTATTATTATATCAGTTTTAAATTTTTTAATGCAATCATTAATATAGGGAATTTCATCTATCAATTGCAAATTAGAAGGTAACAAAAAAATATTACTCTCTTCGCTAATCAATGAATAATCTTTCGCACAATCTCTCAAAATAAAGCAGGAGTGAACATTTTCATTAGATAGCTCTTCTGCAAGTGTTTTACATCGTATTAAATGGCCTAATCCAACCTCATTTGATACATCTACTCGAAAAGCAATATTTTTAATTCCTTGTCTAAGCAAACTCTAACCTATCATATTCCAATTCAAAGGGGTATTTTTATTAATATTTCTATTAATTTTCTTTCCTATAATTATATCATAATACTTAACAGACAAACCAAATCCAGGCCGTATCGACTTCAAATTAAGTTCTGAAAAAACATCTCCAGAATTCATGTCTTCTGTAATATATAGAGACCTTCTGCTTTCTAAAGATTTTTTTTCATCTTCAAAAGCACCATAAAAAATACAACCTAAAGATTTCCATGCTCTTTTAGATTCGACAATTAAATTTTTCATTTCATTTTTTTCTAACGAAAATTCTGCATCAAACCCACCATCGTCCCTTAATAATGTGAAATGCTTTTCAATAACCGTTGCACCAAAGGCAATGCTGGCAAGAGCAACTCCTGTACCTAACGTATGATCGGAAAGTCCAACCTGTATATTAAAAAGATCTTGCATGTGCGGAATAGTTGAGATATTACAGTTAGCCGCATTAGCTGGATATGTACTTGTACATTTTAATAAAATTAAATCTTTACATCCAGCATTTTCAATGATTTTTACTGATTCATATAACTCATTTATAGTAGCCATTCCTGTTGACATAATTATTGGTTTTTTTTTTGAAGCTATATATTCGATTAACTTTGTGTCAACATTTTCAAAAGATGCGATTTTATATGCCGGAGTATTTAATTCTTCTAAAAAATCTACTGCACTTTTATCAAAAGGCGTACTGAAACATATAATTCCTTTTTCTCTACATCTCTTGAAAATTTCTTTATGCCAACTCCATGGTGTAGATGCTTTTTGATATAATTCATAATACGACATTTTATTCCATTTTTTGTCAGGTGTTTTTAATAAAAAATTTTTATCTTTTGAATTCAATGTCATTGTATCTGCAGTGTAAGTTTGCAATTTTATAGCATGAGCTCCTATTTCCGCAGCAGCATCTACTATTTTAATCATTCGCTCTAGACTGCCATTATGATTTGCTGAAACCTCAGCAATAATAAATGGTTCAAAATCCTTTCCAATATAATGATTTTTAAGCTTTATATTTTTAGAAAAACTCATATTTTCCCCTTTACATATTTTCAACTAATATCGTTCATTATTGTGTATTTAAAATCAGTTTACAAAGTAAAATATTCTCCAAGTAGAATTAGGAGTATTCTGCAGAAACTTTGATTTGTTTATAAAAAGACATCACATGTTCCCAGCAAAGCCGATAGAGTAAGGCAAGAAAAATTTATTAACATTAGATTTTCAATTATTCTAGGATAAAAATAAAAACTCTATTCATACTGGTTAATTCGAAAACCATTTTAATTTAGGTATATTTCATCAGAATCAGTAAAAGTAATGACTCTATCAAATAGTTTCGAGTTTAATGCAAGTTCAATTGTGCATGAAATAATATATTTATCTAAAATTTTTTAATATTTTTTTAGGTGTTTTTTTATTTCCACCTCTGGCAGGGATAATACAAATCTTCATTTTATTTACAAACATCTTTAATAGTATTTATAACATAAGTTTGATCATTATCAGTCAGTCCAGGATACATTGACAGTGATAATATCTGTTCATATACCTTTTCAGATATAGGGCAATCACCATTCTTTGTCCCAAGATTTTTTTTGTAATATGGATGAAGGTGAACAGGGATATAATGGACATTAACACCAATGCCAGATTTACGTAGTTTATTAAAAACTCCATCTCTATTAGGGACTTTTACAACATACAAATGATAAGCATTAAACACATTACTTTTATTTACCAAAGGTCTAATATTTATATTTTGAAAAGCTATATCATATTTGTCTGCAATTTCATTTCTACGTTTCAGCCAATCAGGTAGCTTTTTTAGTTGAGATATACCAAGAGCACACTGAATATCTGTAATTCGGTAATTAAATCCCAAACTCGTCATTTCATAGAACCAATTCCCCTGTTCTTCTCTTTGACTATGATCTGTTGTAATGCCATGATTTCTAAAAAGGCAAAGCTTCTCATAATATTCAGAATTGTTAGTAGTTACAATACCTCCCTCTCCTGTTGTTATATGTTTAACAGGATGAAAACTAAAACAGGTCATATCAGCTAAAGAACCGATTTTTTCTCCTTTATATTCCGCACCGAGTGCGTGACATCCGTCAGATATATGAATTAGATTATGCTTATTGCATATTTTCTTTACTGAATCATAATTGCAAGGTTGACCAGCATAGTCTACAGTAACAATAGCCTTTGTTTTATCTGTAACTTTTTCTTCTATTTTACTGGCATCTATTAGTAAAGTATTTTCTTCGATATCAACAAAAACTGGCATTGCACCCATATACAAAATTGCATTTGAGGATGCCGCAAAGGTCATAGGAGTAGTAATAACTTCATCATCCTGTTTAATTCCTGCAGCAAACATAGCGCAATGTAGTGCAGCAGTACCGCTGGAAACAGCAACAGAATATTTATTATTTACAAAAGAGGCAATTGCCTCTTCAAATTCATCAACCTTTGGACCAGTTGTCAACCAGTCTGACTTTAAAACATCAATAACTGCCTGAATGTCGTCATCGTCTATAGTTTGTTTACCGTAAGGAATCATATGGGAATGTTAAAAGTTAAAAGTTAAATGTTAAATTTGAAAGATTAAATACTAAATTATAAAAGGATAAATTTTAAATGTTAAAACTGAGAACTGAGAACTGAGAACTGAGAACAAATGTTAAATGTTAAATTAGAAAACCGAAAACCGAAAACCGAAAACGTAAAGATTAAATTAGAAAACTAAAAGAAGAAAGGTTGAATGCTAAATTATAAAAGGATTAAATGTTAAATTAGAAAACCGAAACCAAAAGTAGAAAGAATTAATACTAAATTATAAATGTTAAAAGTTAAATTTGAAAACTTAAAGAAAAATGTTAAAAAATTATTTTCTGGAATTTTTTGAGATAGTAGTGAATATTGCTAACAGTTCAGTAGCTTCTTGATGTAAATATGTAGTTTTTACCTTATCACCAATATTTGATTCAATAAATAACTCCAACCAATATTGCGTTTCAGAAGATTCTTTTAATACAATACCTATTTTATGAATAAAATCATTTCTTGATTCTGCTCTGTTTGCTTCTCTATAGTTTGCACCAATACTTGTTCCAGCTTTCAACAATTGATTAACAAGTATTTTATTATATCCTGTATAAGGTACATTTTTAATAAAATTAATTATCTCTAAGGCAAAGTTTTTTGTCCTCTCTTCCAAATCGTATTTATAATTTTTTTCATTCACTATTATTTTATTTCAATTTTTGCATTTTGTTTTTTGTTAAGAGTAAAATTAAGAGGTATTTGTTTTATCTTTTTTATAATTTAACATTTTAAATTAATTCTATCAATTTTCTCAATTCTTCAACTGTCAAAAATTTATCATTATTGTTACTATTATAGTTGAAGCCGTATTCGCACATCTTGCCGCCTTTAGCAATCCACTTATCCATGATAATATTTCCTGATGGGAGGATGACAAAGTAATCTTTCATTTCTATTGTGTTTAGAGCATCAGTATAAGTAATCATTTCTTCGTGGATTTTTTCTCCTGGACGGATTCCTGTGATTTTAACTTTACATTCAGGAGCAATAGCATTTGCAACATCTATTATATTATAAGATGATATTTTAGGAACAAATAACTCTCCACCATGCATTTCTTTGAAGGCAAGTAGTACTAAATCGACTCCTTCCTGCAATGTGATATTAAAGCGGGTCATTTTTTTATCAGTTACAGTAAGAATGCCACTTTTCTTTTGATTAATAAAAAATGGGATAACTGATCCTCTACTTCCCATTACATTACCGTATCGAACTACAGAGAATGCGATGTTGTGTTTACCAGAATAGTTATTCGCTGCAATAAAAAGCTTATCTGAGCATAATTTAGTAGCTCCGTAAAGGTTAATCGGTGCAGCAGCTTTATCTGTACTTAGAGCTACAACTTTTTGTACTTTATTTGCGATGCAAGCATCAATGACATTCTGACCACCAAACACATTAGTTTTTACCGCTTCAAAAGGATTATATTCACAAGCTGGAACCTGTTTTAATGCAGCAGAGTGCACCACATAATCTACATCTTCCATAGCAAATTTTAATCGTTCTAAATCCCTTACATCTCCAATAAAAAAACGAGTTATATCTTTAAATTTTATAAAATCTAAACTGTTTGACATTTCAAACTGTTTTAACTCATCCCTACTATAAATTATCACTTTCTTTGGTTTATAATTATCCAAAAGTGTTTTAATAAATTTCTTACCAAAGGATCCAGTACCACCTGTTACTAAAATTGTTTTATTGTTAAACATAATTTCACTATTTTCCACTATTTATATAAACCTCAATAATTCCTCATTTATCTGAATTTTGCAACATTTAAGTTTATTTTCTTTTAGATTTTAATTGAATCAAAAGAATAATCTTTTCCGCAATTCTACAGCTCCGCCACATCAATTCTAAAATATTTCAAGAAAATTTAGATAAAAAATAACCATTCAGAACTAGATTAACTTTTACTTATTTACTTATAATAAAGTAATTAATTTAAACCTATTCCCAAAAAAAACCAACCATGAATTTCACTTGAGGCAAATTCCATTTATTTAGGAGAATTGAATTGCATTTTCCCTAACATGAAACTAATAGTTATGTAGCATTAAATTTATCATATACTACGTCTAACATTTGGTTAAAATTATGTCATCTTAAAAGTATTGTTTTTATATTTTTCTATAGATGAAAGTTCTTAGTTTTATGTTTAATACATGGATAAGAAAATGTATCCTATTACCATATTCATGTGATATGGTTAACTCCTCATTAAACTGTTTTTCAAAGTAATTTTCACTAATTGACTCATTATGCCGTCTAAATGATGCTAAGTTTTTTCTTAAATGTATAGCTGGAGCTATATTTGCCATTTTCAACCAAAGTTCATAATCCCAGGCTGCCTTGTAATTTGCATTAAGATTACTGCTTACTTCTCGCCATAAGCTCATTTTCCAAAATGTTGCAGGCTGGTTTATGAAATTTTCGCATAGCAGGATATTTTTTGAATAATAATACCCAACAAAGTTTTTATACCATGTTATAAATTTTCTGATTTCAATATTATTTTCATTTATTATTTTACACCTACCATAAAGCCATTGGACTTTGGGATTTTTCTGAAATAAATCAACAACTTTCTGCAAGGTTCCAGGATCAAAAGTATCATCAGAATTCAACCAGCATCCAATATCCCCGGTAGCCATCTTCATACCATTATTAATGGCTTCTTGAGGTGAACTGTCCTTTTGTGAAACTACGATTATATCATCTCCATATTCCTTTAAAACATCTAATGTTCTATCTGTTGAACAACCATCACGGACTATATATTCAAGTATAAAATCACCTTTTTGAGAGAGAATACTTTCAACCGTTTCTCTTATGAATTTTTCACTGTTAAGTGTTGCTGTTATTACACTTATTTTCATTATAATTTACACCCAAATACCACTATATTACTCTTGTTTTTTTAACCTTTTTAACTGTTTCAACTGTTGTTTCAGATTTAGCGATATTACCTGCTATTTTATCTATTTCATATTTTAATAATGAAACTTCCTGAATAAGAATTTTCATCTGTTTTGATCTATTTGAAAGGGATATAGAAAAATGAATACATATTAATATCAGGAAAAAGATTAAAAGCAATGCCAAAAATGTTGGAGAATAATAAATCCCAATTAAATGAGACAGTACATCAATTATATGGTAGTTTGACGCAATAATGATAAATAGTATGCTCAGGATTATCCAGATTAAAGAATATGACTCCTGAAGCCTTTTTTTTCTTACCTGATTAACTACAAATAACAAAAACAGGATACTTACGATCACAGCAATAATAGAAACTCTATCCATATTCACCTCTAATTAAACAAGCATAATTTTATTGTTCATAAAGTTTAAGCTTTTTAGCGCAAATTCAATATTTACACAAAATATAGCTCTGACACAAATCTTCATTTTTTAATTTTAGGACGAATAGCCACCATGAATATCGAAAATGTAACTTTCAACATATAATATACAGATTTCAAACTGCTAATAGAGGACCTTCCTCCTCCCCTTTCTTTCATTTTAACTCCTATTTCTTTAAGAATAAAATCATTTTTGCCCAATAAAATAATTTCTTCAGGTTCAGGATAATCAAATGCAGGATAGTTATTAGCTAAAAAATCTATAAGTCTTCTGTTATAAGCTCTAAACCCCGAAGTACTGTCTTTTATATACTGTTTAATTATTAATTTATTTAGTAAATTAAACCAGCGAATACCTATTCTTCTTAATAAAGTCGACCTGAATCCATCCTTTTTAGATACAAATCTTGATCCAATTACACAATCAGCTTCATTCTTCAATAGCGGTTCAAGCAGATTTAACCCAAATTCTGGAGGATGTTGTCCATCTCCATCTAGTCTTAACAAATACTCGAAATCATACTTTACAGCGTATTTAAAACCAGTTTGAGCAGTACCACCAATTCCTAAATTTATAGGCAATTTTACTACTTCTGCTAAGCCAGTTTTTTCTATAAGGCTTCCACTAGAATCTGTCGAACAGTCATCAATAACAATAATTTTACAATCAGGTAATACATCGTGTATTTTTTTTATCAAATTAACTATACACTCTTCTTCATTATAACATGGGATGATTACACATGTATTACCATATTTTGTTTGGGCTACTAGTTGTTGTTTATTGGTTAGTGATTGTTGGTTCATAATAATCAATTGTCCGCAAATTATACTAATTTATAAATAATCATTTAAAGGTTGCATATTTATTTGTAATTTATCATATTTGATTTTTATATAAAATAGCTGAACTTAAACATTTAATATACTTTTTTAGATTTGTGTCAGTCAAATGTTTGTATTCAACAATATCTAAAAAAACTATTCATTAAATTACGAGAATAGGCCCTTATAGCTTTCAGACTACTGTTTACAATTGACATACATGACTACGTATATCTCCGATTTACAGTTTAAAATCATCCAATAATATAGTGCTACTTTCAACAATTAAATACTATAATTTTTTTAAAATACTCTATTGTATTCAATAGTCCATCTCTTAGTTTTATTTTCGGTTCCCAGTTTAAAATAGACTTAGCTTTACTTATATTTGGTTGCCTTTGAATCGGATCATCTTGGGGCAAATCGAGAAATATAATTTTCGATTTTGAATTTGTTAATTCAATAATCAATTCAGCTAATTCTTTTATTGTATATTCATCTGGATTGCCTAGATTTACAGGTCCAAAAAATTCCGGTTCTGTTAACATCATTTTAATCATACCTTCAATCAGTCCATCTACATAACAAAAACTTCTAGTCTGATTTCCAGTTCCATAAATTGTTATATCCTGTCCAGCCAAAGCCTGAACGATAAAATTACTGACAACTCTTCCATCATCAGGTTTCATTCTTGGACCATAAGTATTAAATATCCTTATAATTTTTGAATCTACCCCTAATTGATATCTATAATCATAAAAAAGTGTTTCTGCACATCGTTTCCCCTCATCATAGCAAGCTCTGGGCCCAATTGTATTAACATTTCCCCAATATGACTCAGTTTGTGGATGTACTTTAGGATCTCCGTAAATTTCAGAAGTCGAAGCCTGTAATATAGGTATCTTAAGCCTTTTGGCTAAGCCAAGCATATTAATAGCACCAACTACACTTGTCTTTGTTGTTTGTATAGGATCGTATTGATAGTAAATTGGTGAGGCCGGACAGGCTAAATTATATATTTCATCAACTTCGACTACTAATGGCCAAGTTATATCATGTCTTATTAATTCAAAATAAGGATTAGCTAATAAATGTCTAATATTATCTTTATTGCCAGTAAAAAAATTATCTACACAAATTACTTCATTACCATCTTTTAATAGCCTTTCGCATAGATGTGAACCTAAAAACCCTCCCCCTCCTGTTACTAAACTTCTTTTTAATTTATGCATATTTTGGTTGTTGGTTGTTGGTTGTTGGTAACCATAAAACAAACTTAACTTCTCACACCAAGTTTATATTTACACATTTTATAGTTTTGCTTAAAGAACCTTAAATATTACTGCATCTTTATTCCATTCAGTATTAATAAACTTCAGATTTTTAAAATTTTTCAACCCTTTTATAAATTTAATATGATCCCTTGGTTTAGCAATAACAATAACGTTAGGTTTTATAATTTTTTTATTAGGATAAAGCTTGATACTTGAATATAATTCATCTGCATGAAAGCCTTTATTAATTAACTCAGCTGTTAACTTTAGTCTACCATCAGTACCTGATAATTTTTTGTTTATAAATATATTATTAATGATACCACTATTTGCACCCGCAAAAAAAGCAAACTGTGGATACCATCCTGCGAGAACAGTAACGACATCTCCTTTTTCTTCTGGCTTAATATTTTTTGAAATCCAATACCCAATATTTTTTTGAAATGACTTGCTATTATCCAATGAGTTTTGTAGTCCGTTAATAATCTGAAATATAGCAACAATAAAAACAGCAACTAAAAATATATACCTTAAATTATATTTACTAAACGATCGCAAAAATTCTCTATATCCAATAAGAGTAAATGGCATAAAAATTAAAATATTAATAATGAAATAACGATATGCATTACTAGAAACTAAATAAAAAATGCCTGCATTTATTAAAACAAACAAAACTATTAAACTATATTCCATTGTCCACTTTTTTCTTTTTATCAATATAATCAATCCCAAAGCTAACAATACTTCGTACAATTCGTAGGTCCCTCTACTAAAATTATTTATAAAGTTACCAAAGAAACTCAATGAAAATATTTTATCTAGCCTAGATACTTGTTTAACCTTTTTACTTTCTTTAGTAATATTTAAAGGTTGTACGTTATTGTTCTTATTGCTTTCAAACACTTTGATATATTCTTTGATAGCTCCTACCTGTCTTGTATCTGTCTCAAAATATCCTGTTTCCTCATGCACTTGATAAATTCTAGGAGATAAAGTTGCTACACAAGCTGCTAATATTATTAAGCAATAGACTATACTGTTTCTAAAAAAGACAATATTAAATTTATAATCAGATTTTTTTAACACTAAGAGAATTACACAAAATAGAGTCAAAGGGACAAAAGCAATTCCTTCGCTTCTGATCAATGTAAAACCAGCAAGTGCAATACCTAGAAGTACAAGTTTGAAAATCTTTCTATTGTAAAAAAAACTAAATATGAGGCACAAAGAAGATATTACAAAAAAATTTCGCCCTCCTTCTTGCAAACCAGCACATCCAAATCGTATCATCTTGGGAGCCAGTATATAAAACAAACACCCCCAAGCAGCATATTTTTTATCTGTAAAACAACATAGAAAAAAGTATAATGGGAAAATCGTTAAGATGAAAAAAATACTACCTACAGTTAAAGTCGCATAATAAACAGGAACTCCTAGTTTACAAATAAGTCCGCTTAAAACAGGAAATAATGGAGGAGCGCTATCAACAAAAGCTCTCTGCCAATCTCCTATACTAAACGCATAGCTCATATTAGCATAAAGTGTAGCATCATTGTAAATAGAAGTAGCAAACAGCATTGTTATTATAAACATAAATACACCTAAAATGGTTGCTAACCAAAGTACTTTCTTATGATCAGCAAAGAATGACTCGATCCAATGTGTTATTTTATGATTTGAAAGAAAGTTATTTAGTCCATGTAACAGGGGTATTTTTAGGTTTGAAACAAAAGAGTCTAATCTAGATAGTACGGACATCATTATAACCTTTTTATTAAAATTGCCTTATAACTATATTTTATATAATTATACGGCATATGCTAATTACATTCATTATGCTGTTAGAATATTTTAATTACAATTAACCTATAATAAATAATTAAAATCAAATATATAAATTTACTGAAGATAAATCATTATAAACAAGATTATATTTACTTTTGAAAAAATCAAGCCTATTTTCAATATTGATATCATCTAATATCACACCGTAATTTTCAACATTATTAAAGTTATTTAAAATATCCTTATTATTTAATTTGAGAAAGTTCTCATCCTCTGGGAGTATAACAGTCAAACCAGATTTATGGAGCAAATCAACTATTAACTTAATTGTTGAAATTTTTCTAATCTCATTATTCTCTACACTTAAACTTGAAATAATATTATCTATATCTGCAAAGCTCAGAATAACGGAATTAACAGATTGCTTAGACAGTTTATCTTTTATATCTTCAGACGTTTTCAATGAAGATGAATAATCTTTGCCTATAGCCCAGATAACTGAAGGTTTTTGTTTATCTTTTATCGATTTTTCTTCTTTTGATTTTTTGTCAACGCTATGGATAATCATTCCAGCAGCAACGGTCAAATTACTTATGGGATCAATCAATATAAATGAACCTGATTTTCTGTTCTTTAAATATGAATCATAAAATAGAGGTTTAGGTGTACTTAACCTTACTCTTCCAATTTCATTCAGATTAAGTTCATTTGTTTTTTTATCTTTGCTTAAAGTATTAATATTAAATTTATAATTTATTGAATCTATCAGACATTGAATAGTATTACATGAATGTTTAAGAATGTACTTTTTATCAATTTCTAATTTATTATCATCCATCCAAACAAGAATAGAATCAATTTCATTCGCCATTTCAGGTTGGTTCTTAATATGAACCAGCATATCCCCTCTGCTTACATCTATCTCATCCTTCAAGCATACTGTGACAGACATGGGAGCAAATGCCTCCCGCACATTACCAGATGGTGATATAATTCTTTTAACTTCACTTATTTTCTCCGAAGGTAAAGCCATAACTCTATCGCCTACCCTTATTATTCCGGAAGCAACAGATCCACTATATCCCCTAAATTCCCTATTTGGTCTTGAAACAAACTGAATAGGAAAGCGTAAATCAATTAGATTCTCATCACTGGCTATATGAACTTCTTCAAGGTAATTAAGAATAGGCGTCCCTTTATACCATGGCATTTTCATGCTTCTTTCAACAACATTGTCTCCCTTGAGTGCAGAAATTGGGATAAAATGGATATCCTGCACATTTAATTTTGCAGAAAAAGCAGTAAAATCATTTTTAATTTTTTCAAATACTTCTTTATCATAATCAACAAGATCCATTTTATTTACAGCTATAATAATATGTTTAATCCCTAACAGTGAAGCAATAAAACTATGACGTCTTGTTTGAGGTAGAATGCCTTTAGAGGCATCCGCAAGAATAATAGCAAGATTTGCAGTAGATGCACCTGTGGCCATGTTTCTAGTGTACTGTTCATGACCTGGAGTATCAGCAATTATAAATTTTCTTTTCGGTGTAGAAAAATATCTGTATGCTACATCAATTGTAATTCCCTGCTCTCTTTCTGCTTTGAGTCCATCCAACAATAAAGCATAATCAACTTCTTTTCCAGTTGTACCGTGCTTTACAGAATCTTTTTCCAGTGATTTAAGGTGATCTTCAAATACAGTTTTACTATCGTATAATAATCTCCCGATAAGAGTAGATTTACCGTCATCAACACTTCCTGCAGTTGTAAATCTCAGTAAATCTTTATTTTCATTCTGTTCTAAAATATTTTTTATATCCATTTGGTATTCCGTTATAAGTTATATGGTTTAAGTTATAAGTTTGATAGATTTTAGCAGTCCATTCAGCATTTTGCCTATAATTTCTGCCTTTTGTTCTAATCTACTATAAACATCTGCATTTATATATTTTAAATCTTCCGCTAAAAATAAAAGGTATCTAACTTCTTCAAGAGAGCCTCGGGCAATATACAAGAATCGAATAAACTCTTTTGACGTTTCTTCTGGAATGTCCTTCTACAATATTAGCAGGAATAGATGTTGCTGCTCTTTTTATCTGTGATGTAAGATTAAAATTTTCAGATTTAGGAAATGTTTCTAATAATTTGTATATTTCTAATACGTATAAATGGCTTTCTTGCCATACTTTTAATTTTTCCCAACTCTTGGCAAAACTCATTTTCCAAATCTCCTGCAACTTATTTCTTACAACTTAAAAACTGTACTCTAAAAATATCCTTCTCTTTTTTTTAGTTCCATACTTCCTTCAGCATCATGATCTATAACTCTTGTAATTCTTTCTGAATTTCTGGCAACCATTATTTCTTCAATAACTTCATCCAGTGTTTCAGCATTGGAAGGGACAGCTCCTGTACATGGAAAACAACCTAATGTTCTATATCTGCACATTACTTTTTTACTTTCAGTTGTTGCTTCTGAATCATCTGAGCCATCGATTGGTATCAGTTGACCTTCTCTTACTATCATGTTTCTTTCTTTTGCAAAGTACATTGGAACTATAGGAATTTTTTCTCTATAAATATATGTCCAGATATCAAGCTCAGTCCAGTTTGATATTGGAAAAACTCTTATCGACTCACTTTTGTTATGTTTCGCATTATAAATATTCCATAATTCAGGCCTCTGGTTCTTTGGATCCCACTGCCCGAATTTATCTCTGAAAGAAAAAATTCTTTCCTTAGCTCTGGATTTTTCTTCGTCTCTCCTGGCTCCGCCAAATGCCGCATCATACCCACCCTCTTTTATAGCATCCAATAGTGCCTGAGTTTTAAGAAAACCACAACATTTTTGAGTTCCATAAGTTGCAGGGTTTACCCCATCTTTAATTGCTTTTCTATTACTATAAACTTTGAGATCAAAATCAAGTTCTTTCGCAAGATTATCTCTGAATTCATACATTTCCTTAAACTTCATTCCCGTATCTACATGCAATAAAGGAAAAGGTATCTTTCCGGGATAAAAAGCTTTTTTAGCTAAATGAAGCATTACAGATGAATCTTTTCCTACTGAATAGAGCATAACAGGATTTTCAAATTCTGCTACAACTTCTCTCATAATATGAATGCTTTCAGATTCTAGACTATCAAGATTTGACAGATGATATTTAGACATATAATTACCATAATTGTTTATTGTTTAAATTTAGATTATTGGGTTTTGCATAGATTAACTGTTAATTTATAAATTAGTCTGTTGCCTCAAGTCTAATAATTCTATGAGATGAAATCAGATCATATAATTTATTTACTGAATCAACAATTTTTTCTTTTGATGTATTAATTTTTAAATTAGGATTATCAGGCTCTTCGTATGGCGAAGAAATACCGGTAAATTCCTCAATTTCTCCGCAGCGTACTTTTTTATATAAACCTTTAACATCTCTTTCTTCACATACAGAAATGGGTGTTGAAAAATAAATTTCAAAGAATCTATTTTCTCCGATAATTTTCTTTGCAAAATTACGCTCTTCTTTAAAAGGCGATATAAAAGAGACGATTGTAATCAGACCTGCATCAGCAAATAGGTTGGCTACTTCAGAAATTCTTCTAATATTTTCCCTTCTATCTTCTTTTGAAAAGCCAAGATCTGAATTTAATCCATGCCGCACATTATCTCCATCCAAGACATAGCAGCAGTGATTATCATTAAATAATTTAAGTTCAAATTCGTATGCAATAGTAGATTTTCCTGAACCACTAAGACCAGTAAACCACAAAACACATCCATTTTGATTTAAAAGTTCATGCCTTGCAGCTTTAATTTTACTATACTCTTTTTTTATATTTTTCTGCATAGGATTTCCCATTATTCATTTGAGAAGGTATTATTTTTAAAACTAAATATTTTATAAATTTTTCTTATAGACCCTCTTGGAACTAAAAGCCAAGCTCTTTCATGGATATAGTACAGAAACAGTTTCGCAACAAATTCAAAAATACCTATTTGCACTGCTAAACTTATTTCTCCTGTAACTAAATATGCCAATAAAATTGTAGTAAATGTAGCTAAAAATCTCCAGGTCAGCCCCTTGAGAAAGCTACGTAAATGCGATTCTGTATTTTTACTTGTTTTCATGGTATTATTCGATGCTCCATTATAAACGAAAAGAATGTTTAGATTTTATATATACAATATAAGGTATTAAAAAACAATCTAAATAAAGAGTTTTTTTTAATAAAATAATATTTGGCTTGATCAAGCATTCGAAAGTTTTGCACGAAATATCTTGATTCCTATACTCTTCTTATTACAAAAATCTTGTGCCTTTTTCATATTTTCTTCGCTGATATCAGTAGTAATTATTAATTCACTAAAATTATTTGCATTAAATATAGTAAGTAATTTAGAAATATTTCCCAACACTTTATAGCCATACACAATATTACTATCCAAATATTTATCATCTTCCAGGAGACCAATTATTTTGAAAGGTTTATTTTCAATATTTGAATACATTGTCTTTACATATTGCTCACAATTCTCTCCTGTCCCATAAACCAAAACTTTTTTAAAATGATTTTTAGGATGTATAGACTGATATAAATTTCTAATGAACGTATATTTAATATGTCTAAGTGAAAATCTAAACACAAAAATTAAGCTAAATGACAATACAAAAAATAGTAAGTATTGAGCAATAAATAGTTTCAAATATATATAATCACCATAAAAAAAACCTAAAACAAAACTTATCGCATAACATACAAGTAAAATTTTGGTGAGAAAAATAGAGTCATTTGAAGAACATCTCAACCAAAATATTTTATAAACTTTAGATAGATTTAAAATAAGTATTATAGGAAAAATTATACAAACAATACCAAAATAAAAATGTTCTTCGATGCCGCATTTATAATTAAAATTGTTGAAAAAATAAATTACCAAGCAGTATGAAAATGTAATAATCAATAAATCAATTACAGGCATAAGCAAAGATAATGCAAATGAGGAACTTAACCTTGGAAGTCCAATTATGGCTAGTTTGGCAGAAACTAAAAATTCTATAGTAGCAAGTTTATGTATTCCAGTAAATAAAACAAGTATAATTATAACAAACAAAATCCCATGCTGCTTTGTTTCCAAAACAGTAAGTAAAATAGCTAATACAGCTAGTATAGATGCACAAACATACATCATATAAGCTGTTTTTTTTTGGTTTAAATTATATTTATTAAGAAGTCTATGATGCAAATGTCTCCTATCTGCCAACATAATCCTGACAATTTTTCCTTCTTTTCCTGATACACTTTCAAGTGAATAAAGTAATCTGACAACTGCTCTTCGCCATATTGCTAAAATACTATCAAATATAGGTATTCCAGCTGCTAATATTGGGACTAAAATAGCAGAGAAAGTATACAGTTTTGAACTTGATGTTAAGCTTATAACTGCAAAAACAAAGCCTATAAACATACTTCCGGTATCTCCCATAAAAATTTTGGCTGGATGACGATTGTACTTTAAAAATCCTAAGCAGGCAGCTGCTAAACAAAACAGAACCATGGCTCCTCCCTGCATTTCCTGAGAATCAAGAAGTATTCCCACTGTCAATGCTGAAATTATCCCTAAGCCTGCAGCTAAACCATCAAGACCGTCAATGAGGTTAAATGCATTTATACATCCTAAAATCCAAAATATGGTAAAAACATATGAAAGAATTATACCTATATCATATCCCATAATAATTGTAAACCTTATCCCGATGTACCAACAATAAGAAGCAACCAATATCTGTACAATTAGTTTAACCAATGCTGATATATTGATTCTATCATCAATAAGTCCGGTAATAATAATGATTAATACCGGGATTAACAGTTTGTAAAAGAGGGATAGATTAGTGATACATTCCTCTCCTGCACACCACGGACTATAGAAGAAGATCAGTAAAGTTAATATTGTACTGAATGCAATTGCCAATCCGCCTGAAGTAGGTATTGGTTCAGTATGAATATGCCTGTCTGATTTTGGAATATCTAAAAAATTTAGAATTGGCATGATATGGATCAATGAACGAGTTAAAATAACTGAAATCGCCCAGGATAACACCATGAACACTATGTAGACCAAATTGCCGAGTATAAATTTTTCCATATAATCTAAACTTTTATAACAATGCGTAAGTTAAATGTTATCATGCTCAGGAATGTAGATATTATAAAGTCCTGGATGTCAAAAATATATATCCAATTATTTTAACAATTATATTTCAAATAATTTATTAGTCACTATTTTAAATTGTTTTAGATCAGTTTATTTTTATATTAAAAATAGTATATATTTAAAAATTAATTATGATTATATTTAAATATATATTGCAATATTAATATTAACTCATTACCAATATACATAATATGTTAGCTAAAAGAATAATCCCATGCCTTGACGTTACTGACGGCAGAGTCGTTAAAGGTACAAATTTTGTAGACCTGATTGATGCGGGCGACCCTGTTGAGGCTGCCATTGAATATAACAGACAATCTGCTGATGAAATTGTTTTTCTTGACATAACAGCGACAAGTGATAATAGAAAATCAATGGTCGATATTATTGAAAAAACAGCAGAGAATGTATTTATACCGCTAACAGTAGGAGGAGGAATTAGAACTGTAACTGATATGAGAATAATGCTGAATGCAGGTGCAGATAAAATATCGGTAAACAGTGCAGCAGTAAAAGATCCGAGCTTAATTACAAAAGGCGCTGATAAATTTGGCAATCAATGCATTGTACTTGCTATAGACGCAAAAGAAACAGCTAAAAATAAATGGCAGGTTTTTACACACGGAGGAAGAAATATTACAGAATGGGATGCAATTGAATGGGCACTTCATGCAGTTAAATTAGGTGCAGGAGAAATATTACTGACCAGCATGGATAGAGACGGTACCAAAAATGGTTATGATTTAGAATTAACAAGAACTATCTCCGAAAAAGTTAATGTACCGGTTATAGCTTCAGGAGGTGCCGGTAAACTTGAACATCTTTATGAAGTATTGGACAGTGGAAAAGCAGATGCAGTGCTTGCAGCAAGTATATTTCATTTTGGAACTTATAGCGTATATGATGTAAAAAAATACTTAAAAGATAAAGGAATTAATACTCGTATATAAATTATGAACAAAACACCTTTAGATCAAAACGTAAAGAAAACTCTGCTACAACATATCAAATCCATCATTTGGCTTTTAATTAAATTTGGGATTGCTTTAGGAATAATTGGCTGGATTATATCAGGCCATTATGACGAATTTAAAATGGCTGTACAGCATATTGACTATAACTGGTTAATAGCCGGACTTCTGTTTTTTGCTGTCATACAGATAGCTTCAGCTTTCAGGTGGTACTTACTTCTTAAAATACAGAATATCCGTGTATCATTTCTTGAAACTCTCTCACTTGCAGTACAGGGAAATTTTTTTTCACTGGTTATTCCAGGAGGATCTATGGGAGGTGATCTGGTTAGAACAAGTTTCTTACTGTCAAGAACTCCTAAAGGAAATAAACTGGCCGCTACCTCTACGGTATTTATGGACAGGTTTATGGGAATGTTCGGACAATTTTCAATATCCATAGTAGTTGCTATATTCTTTATCCCTGAAATCAGAGCAATGCATAACACAGCGCAGGTGGCTATAGTTATAATTTTGATTGTCAGTGTCATAGGTATAATTTGCGGCGTTGGTATATTAATGCACAAACAGTTGGAGAGAGTTAGAGTTTTTGCCTATTTTAAGAATTTAGTAGATGACTTTACAAAAGGATTTGTCAGTAATGCTACTGATATTATTGATGTTTATAACAAATCAAAAAAAACAATGCTTTACTGTGTTTTAATTGGGATAGTATTTGTTCAGCTAAACATGTCTTTAATTCTATTTTTTATAGCTAAAGGGTTAAACCCTGTATATAAACTGTCATGGGAAGCTATAAAATCATTAATACTTTCCATTGCCATGGGCAATACAGCCGGACTTCTGCCTATAACACCAGGCGGTTTAGGAACCCGAGATGCTGTAGTAAAAGCTACTTTATACGCGGGTGGTTTTAGCTCAGGAGACTCAATTGCTATGCCTTTACTTTTTTCAACCATAATGTTTATAATATATCTTCTGGGTGGACTGTTTTTTTTATTCCACCGAAGGAACAAAGAAAAATACACAATAATTACAACGGATAATAATGAAAAAGAATAAAGCATGTTTTCTGGATAGAGACGGAGTTCTTATCGAAGAAGTCAACTATCTTTCTTATCCGTCACAAATCCTTATTTTTGAAAATAGTTATAAAGCCTTGAAACTGCTTAGAGATAATGATTATAAAATTATAGTAATAACAAACCAGGCAGGTGTAGCTCGCGGCTATTTCAAAGAAACAGACATTACAGTCATACATAAAGAAATAGATCGTTTTCTTAGCCTTAAAAAATTATCTATTGATAAATATTATTACTGTCCACACCATCCAGAAGGTACAGTACCAGAATACTCTTTTGAATGTGCCTGCAGGAAACCTGCCCCTGGACTTATCTTCCAGGCAGTTAAAGATTTTGACATTGATTTAGGAGAATCTTTCTTGATAGGAGATAAAATGTCTGACATTAATTCAGCAAAAAATGCAGGATGTTTCAGCATTCTTGTTAAGACCGGTCATGGTTTAGAGCACACAGAAAATGCGCAAAACAATAATATTCCAATAAAAGAAAATATTTTAGATGCAGTTCAATTCTACTTATCAAAATAGAAATATATATATATTTAAAATAGTTAGGAAATTTAGTTATGAAAAAAGCATTAATAACAGGTATTACTGGCCAAGATGGTTCTTATCTTGCTGAATTACTATTATCCAAAGGATATAAAGTATACGGAATAATCAGAAGATCCTCATCATTCAATACTGAAAGAATTGATCATTTATACGTTGATCCGCATAAACAACATAAACTGGAACTGGTTTATGGCGATCTTAACGACTCTAGCAGTTTAGCAGAAATTGTACACTCTATAGATCCGGATGAAATTTATAACCTAGGTGCTCAAAGCCACGTAAGAGTATCATTCGATGTACCTGAGTATACAGGAGAAATAGTAGGACTAGGTACTCAGAGACTTCTGGAAGCTATAAGAAGAACTAAGTGTAAAGCAAAATATTATCAAGCCAGCAGCAGTGAAATGTTTGGAAAAGTTGTAGAAACTCCTCAGAAAGAAACCACTCCGTTCTACCCAAGAAGTCCATATTCCTGTGCTAAAGTATATGCTCACTGGTTAACTGTAAATTATAGAGAAAGCTACAATATGTTTGCCTGCAGCGGAATTTTGTTTAACCATGAAAGTCCAAGACGAGGAGAAACATTCGTGACAAGAAAAATTACCCGAGCTGCAACAAGAATTAAACTTGGTCTTCAACAAAAACTTTATCTGGGAAATTTAGATGCAAAAAGAGACTGGGGGTTTGCCGGTGACTATGTTGAAGCTATGTGGTTAATGCTCCAGCAAGATCAACCCGATGATTATGTCATTGCAACAGGTAAAACTTATTCCATCAAAGATTTTTTAACTGAATCATTTACACAGTTAAATTTAGATTGGCATGATTATGTAGAGTTCGACCCTCGTTATTTAAGACCTTCCGAAGTAGATTTGTTATTAGGTGACAGCTCAAAAGCAAGAAAAAAACTTGGTTGGGCTCCAAAAACCGGTTTTGAAGAACTGGTTAAAATGATGATTGATTCAGATATGGTGCTGGCCAGAAAAGAAGAAGCAGTACAGGATATTAATTAGTTACGCATTTTTAAATTTGATTGATAAGTTTTAGTAAAGTTTATTAGCAAAACCCGAGTATTCTGCTAGTTTAGAAGACCATAGGGATATTAAAAAACGAAAAATTTAGGAAACAGAATGCTGTCCACAGTTAAATCAGCTGCAATTTTAGGTATAGATGCATTTAGTGTTGTTATTGAAGTTAATGCAACAGGATACGGCAAAGAATCTTATGTCAATATAGTAGGTCTCCCGGATAATGCGGTCAGAGAATCTAAAGATAGGATACATTCAGCAATAGAAAGTTCAGGCCTACCATACCCATATGGTAAAACTGTAATTAATTTAGCGCCGGCAGATATTAAAAAAGAAGGTGCTTCATTCGATTTACCGATAGCATTGGGTATGTTGGCAGCAAACAGTGCCTTTAAAACAGATAAAGTTTCAAACGGCTTGATAGTTGGTGAACTGGCACTTGACGGAAATCTGCGCCCTGTAAAAGGTGTTTTAGCTATATCTCTTTTTGCATCATCCTGCAGTGACATTAAATATATTATGGTTCCCGAAGAAAATGCTGAGGAAGCAGCAATTGCATCAGGAAATATACCTGTCTACTCTGTTAAATCCTTAAAAGAAGCTCATAGTTTTTTCACAGGCAAGCTAAATTTAGCGCCATTAAACATATCATCATATAATTATCTGCTAAACGAAGATGTCTATCCTGTTGATTTTCCTGATTTTTCTGAAGTAAAAGGACAGTTCTATGCCAAACGAGCTTTAGAAATAGCTGCTGCTGGCGGACATAATATTTTAATGATAGGTCCTCCTGGTTCAGGAAAATCAATGCTTGCAAAAAGAATACCCGGTATAATAAGCCCTATGCATATTGATGAAGCTCTTGAAGTAACAAGGATACACAGTATTATAGGCCTTTTACCTCAAAATACTCCAATAATTAAGGAAAGACCTTTCCGGTCGCCCCATCATACTATTAGCGATGCAGGTTTACTGGGCGGACAAGCAGTGCCACGTCCGGGAGAAATAAGCCTGGCACACAATGGAGTTTTATTCCTTGATGAATTACCTGAATTTAAAAGAAATGTTTTAGAAGTCTTAAGGCAGCCTTTAGAAAATGGTGATGTAACAATTTCAAGAGCAGCAGGCAGTTTTACTTTTCCTGCAAATTTTATGCTTGTTGCTGCGATGAATCCCTGTCCATGCGGACACTTTGGAAGTACACAGAGAGAATGCAGATGTTCATCATTTAATATACAGAAATACAGAAATAAAATTTCAGGACCACTATTAGACAGAATTGATATACATATTGAACTGAATCCTTTATCTGCTAACGAGCTCCTCACTAAATTTGAAGCTGAACCATCAAATAATATCAGGAAGCGCGTTGAAACAGCAAGAAATATTCAGACAAAAAGATTTGAAAAAAAGAAAATTTTTTCCAACTCACAAATGTCTACAGCAGATTTAAAAAAATATTGTTCTTTAGATACTGAAACATCAAATTATCTCAGACATTCTATAAAAGAGCTTCAACTCAGTGCCAGAGCTTTTGATAGAATATTAAGAGTTGCAAGAACAATAGCTGACTTAGATCGTAAAGAAAATATCGAACTGTTACATATTAGCGAATCAATTCAATATAGAGCTTTAGATAAAAAATTATGGTAAAATGACGAAAACATATCTGTTAAGTAACTTTTCCGTGTAAAAAGAATATTAAATTTATAATCAAATATGGATATTTAAAAAAAGATTTAATCATTTAGAATTAAAATTATATATTTAAATCAATTATAAGGTCAATGGTATTATGAGAAAAAAATTAGCTGGTTTAATTTTAATAAGTCTTTCCTTTATTATTATAACGTCATGCTCTAAAGAAAGAGTTTCAGCAAATAAAATTAAAGATTATTCAAACACTATAGGTTTTGCCGCGGAATATGACGTTTCAGCTTTTGACGCCGCTGTAATAAAGAGCATGATGCACTCAGCTAAAAAATATAAGTTTAAACTCATTGTTGAAAATACACATAAAAATCAACCTTCCAATATTGAAACACTTATTTCTAAAAAAGTACGATGCATTGTTGTAGCGCCTGAAAAAATGAATGGATATAATACTATATTGGCAGCCGCCAGAGAAGCTAAAATTCCAATAATTGTTATTGATAGTAAAATAGAATCAATACCGGGAAAAGAATATGATGTATTAATTACCGCTAATAATTATAATGAAGGAATAGAAGCTGCCAGGTGGCTGTATAAAAACACAACAGGAGATTTGAATGTAGTTGAAATAACAGGCAATCCAAAAACAAAAATAACAGATGAGCGTACTCAAGGTTTTAAGGACTTCATGGATCAACATAATAATCTAAAAATATACAGAATTATTGTTGCAGATTTTTCCAAACAGGAAGCCTATAAACAGATGAAAAATATTTTAAAAGAATCTAAAAACGGAAACATCAAAATCAATGCGGTTTTTGCTCAAAGCGATCCAATGGCCATTGGTGCCATTAAGGCAATTAAAGAAGCAGGGCTGAAACCAGGTAAAGATATAATTGTGATAGGTATTGACGGTAATAAAGAAGCAAAAGAAGCAATAATTAACGGAGAATTATCTGCTACAATCACTTCTACCCCAAATTATGGTCCTTTGGTATTCAAAAATATACGTTCAATAATAGTAGGCAAAAAAGTTAAACCTATACAGTATACCGAAGGAAAAGTTTACGATAAATACAATGTTATGAGTTTAAAACCGACGTATTAAAATTACAAACTATCATGTCTGAAAACGTGGTAAAGAATCAGGAGTAAATACTCAAGCCGGGCTCAAGCTCGGCTTTATTAATGATATACCTAATTATGGAAAAAAATATAAAAAATCATGAAAACGAACTGCTTCTAATAGATAGGCGAAGATTAAGCTCACTTAGAAGAAAAATTAACAATTATAATAAACAAAATAAAAATGTTGAAAAATTACAAACAGCTTTTAATAAATTAAAAAATGAAGCTATACAAAGATTTTCAAGGAAAAGGAATACAGTTCTCAAAGTAAATTATCCAAATAATCTACCAATAACAAATAAAGTTGAACAAATAAAAAATACAGTATCTGAAAATCAAGTAATAATTGTTTGCGGTACGACAGGATCAGGTAAAACAACTCAGCTCCCTAAAATGCTGTATAATTTAGGCTATGGAAAATTTGGCAGAATTGGATGCACACAGCCTAGACGCTTAGCCGCTACAGGCATGGCCAGAAGAGTAGCACTGGAAATGGATACTCCCTACGGCAAAGGAGTTGGTTGCCAGGTTAGGTTTAATAATTCAACTTCAGATGAAACTTATATAAAATTCATGACTGACGGAATTTTACTTTCGGAAACAATCAATGATAAACTGCTTTTACAGTACGATGCATTAATTATTGATGAAGCACATGAGAGAAGTTTAAATATAGATTTTATTTTAGGTTATATTAAGCAAATATTAATAAAAAGACCTGATTTTAAAATAATAATCAGTTCAGCAACACTTGATGCGGAAAGTTTTTCAGCTTTCTTCAATGAAGCTCCAATAATAACAGTTGAAGGCAAGGTCTATCCCATTGAAGATTTTTTCCTACCGCATTTAAGTGAAGAAGAAGACTTATCTTCTCATATTTTAAGAGCTGTAAACTGGATATCAGACCTAGATAATGAAGGAGATATTTTAACTTTTCTCCCCGGAGAAAGAGAAATTAGGGATGCTGTGGATATTCTTAACGGACAAAAATGGAAAAACAGTGAGATTCTACCATTGTTCGGAAGGTTAAATATCAGTGAGCAACAACGTGTTTTTAAAACCGGCAATAGAAGAAGAATTATTTTATCTACGAATGTCGCAGAAACATCAATAACTATTCCAGGAATCAGTTATGTAATTGATTCAGGTTTAGTTCGTCTAAACAGATACAATGCCAAAACCCATGTGCAATCACTGCAGGTAGAACATATTTCTCAAGCAAGTTCAAAACAGAGACGCGGTAGATGCGGTCGTGTTTCAGACGGTATTTGTGTTTATCTCTACGACAAGGAAACTTTGGAAGATTCACCTCAGTTCACAGACCCTGAAATTTGCCGTTCGTCCCTCGCGGGCGTAATTTTACAAATGAAAACACTAAACCTCCCTGCCCTGAATGAATTTCCACTTATTGATACGCCAAAAGCATCGTTAATAAGTGAAGGCTACAGAATTCTTAGAGATATAGAAGCAATTGATAAAGATTATGAATTAACAGAGAATGGCAGAACTGTATCGAAATTTCCAATAGATCCCCACTTAGCTAAAATCATTATAAGCAGTCAAAAATATAATGTTTTACATGAAATTTTAATTATAGTATCATTTCTGTGCATGCAGGATCCAAAAGAAAGACATCCTGAAAAACAAACAGCCGCAGATCAGGCTCATAAGCAGTGGATTAATGAAGATTCCGATTTTATCGCTATTTTAAATTTATGGAATTTTGTACAGAGAGCAATTGATGCTAAATCATCAAATAATCAGATAAAAAAATTATGTAGGGATAACTTCGTAAACTTCAGAAGAATAAAAGAATGGATCAATCTATACAATGATTTATCTGACATAATAAAAGAGCTTAAATGGGGTACTAAACTAAAGACAAAACAGGCTGATTATACAAATAAATTCGAAGAAATTCACTGCAGTTTGTTATCAGGCTTTCCTGACAATATAAGCATAAAGGGTGAAAATAATCAGTATATAGGAACCAGAAACAGAAAGTTTAATGTTTTTCCTGGTTCTGTCTTATTTAAACTAAAACCTAAATGGATGATCTCTTTTGCTCTTATTGAGACTACTAAACTTTATGCAAGAATGAATGCAGTAATAGATCCTGAGTGGGTAGAGAAAACAGTTAAACATTTATGTAAATACAGCTACTCAAACATTGAGTGGGACAGTAACAGAGGTTTTGTCACAGCCCAAGAAGCAGTTATATTCCGGGGATTACAAGTGCATAGCGGAAGGAAAATTCATTACGGCAGAATAAACTCTGCAGAAACAAGAAATATTTTTATTAGGGATGCTATAGTTCCGGGAAATATTCATATAAGAAACAGATGGCTTAAAGAACACTTGAAACTGTTAAAAACAATTACATCACTAGAAAACAAAATAAGAAGGCCAAATGCACTTTTAGATACAGAAGCCATATATATTCACTATGACAAACAGATTCCTGATAATATCTATACTTCTAAAGCATTTGACAGATGGGTATGGAAGAGCAGTAAAAACATAGCCATAAATATTAACGAAGCTATGATTCCTCAAATGACGCCGATACAATGGTCCGACTTTCCTGATAAATTAAAATTTTTCGACTGTGAGTTTAAAATTAAATATAAATTCAATCCGGGAGAAAATAATGACGGCATTATTTTATTCTGTAAAAATAATAAACTTCATCAGCTTCCAGATTGGTGTTTAGACTGGATTGTTCCAGGCTGGCTGCCAGAAAAGATTAAATTACTTATCAAAACTCTTCCGAAACAACTGAGAATTGCCTGCAACCCAATACATAGCGTAATAAATGAATTTCTGAATTATATCAAACATAATCCTGAATTCAGAGAACAGCACCTGATAATCGCCATGAGTGAATTTTTAGTGAGAGAAAAAGATATTATTGTTAATCCTGATGATTTCGATATTGAAAGGATCCCAGGATATTTAAAGATGAAAATAGCTGAAATTGATGATAATAATAAAATCATTAAAATTTCCGAACATATACCTTTAAGAAACCAAATCTCGCCACGTCTCAGTTCAGAGCTTGATGGTATACAGGAGTGGATTTATACACAGAAAACCGATTGGCCGGCAGGTCCTGTTCCTGAAAAAATTAAAATAGGTGAAAATTCTAAATTAATAGGATATCCTGCACTTGTCGATGAGATTGATTCTATTGGCCAGCATGTCTTTATGAATAGCAATGAAGCAGAAGCCAACCATAAACTGGGTTTGATACGATTATTTAAACTGCACTACAGTGAACAAATTAAATTTTTAACTAAGAAATTACCGATTAACAAATCTGCTATATTAACATTAGGATACATATATAATAATGATTCTTATAAAGAACAATTTATAAACAATGTTATTTATAACACTTTATCCGATAATTATTTTGTCTCTATCAGAGATAAAGTAACTTTTGATAGACAGTCAGAACATGCCCTCTCTTCTTTATTTGTACAGTCTGAAAAATTAGGTGCAATTATCAATACTTTACTCAATGAAAGAGATATGATAATTAATAAACTGAATTACATATTTGAAGCTGATAAAAGTGTCGATGATATATCTAGTCAACTCGATTTTCTATTTAAGCCTGATTTTGTCAAAACAGATATGATTTGGACAAAATATGCTAAATACCTTAAAGCACTATTAATAAGAATTGACAGGCTTAAATACTCTAGAGAAAAAGATTTGAATAAACTGCAGGATCTCATCCCGTATCAAAAGAAACTTGATGAATTTTTAATTACTTGTAAGAACACTGATAACGCCTACGATTTGCAATACTATGCCTGGCTTCTACAGGAATACAGAATTAAAATTTTTGCCCCAGAAGTACAGACAAACGAGAAGGTTTCAGCAAAAATATTGGATAATGCATGGGATGCAGCACTAAATGACAGATTAAAATTCCAAAATTAGAATTAATAAATAATAATCATAACCGGCACGCTTACTAGTATTTAGAAAATTATACGTTATAAATGTTAAAAACTGAATCAGCCTATCGAATTGACTTTTATATATAAACTGTTAGGTTTTACTACTTCAATAAGAACTTCCAGCTAAGGAGTACTATATGATGAATATGAATAATAATTTAAATATTCTTCGTGAAAAATTAAATAAAACCAAAATTAAGAACTGGAATGATATATCTCTGTTTTTAGATCAGATAAAATCTGAAAAACATAATAAACAGGTTCACAAAAATCTATATAAAGCTTTATCAAAAGGTATAGCTTTCATCACTTTTGATTACGGCATTGACGGTGTTTCAATTGAAATACAAAAATATGCACAAAGCCTCGAGTTATTATTTAAAAAAGAAACCTGTAATAAAGTACCTCTTCATTTTATCGGGGGCGATTTTTATGATAAGGCAGACACAGTCCTTTCTCAGGAATGGAATCGCTTTCAGGTTCCAAACATGAATGGTTGGTCTAAATGGTCTAACGGAAAATGGTTCTCTAAACTTTTCTATGAAGACATGCCTGAAAAAAGTGAAATATCCACTCAAATGGCTCAGGAAATATGGAACCAGTCGGTAAACTTTGTAGACCAGCTTGGAAAATATATTACTGATAACAATATAAATCTTTTAATACCGGTAAATATCTGCACTAACCCCGGGAACCCGGCTATTACCCTAGCTGTAACAATACTAACTGAAGCCTTAGGCATGTTTGTTATTTCATCCAATCATGATTACTATTGGGAAGGTGGAAAATCAGATAGGTCTAAAGATGAAAACCCAGGACCAAGAGACCATTTTTTCAAAAACCATACTAACACAGAATTTTTCAATCTTTTTAAAAGACTTTATCCATGGAACGGTAAAAATTGGCTCCAGGTAAACATAAATGAACCTCAATCCGAAGCTCTTATTAAAAAATTTGGTTTTCCTCAAAAAAATGTTTTTGAATTAAGCTCATGTATAAGTAATAAATTTCTGAATAAATATAAGAAGAAAGAAATAATATCGGCCCGTGAAAGAATGGCTTATATTTTATCTGACGGCTCTCCCGTCATTCATCCTACAGAAATAAGCAACCACCTTGAAAATCTGCATGACTGGATGAAAAATCAAAAACCTATTGTATGTGGTAATAAAGAAAATCAATCACTGGATCCAACTTCCAAAGGAACAGTTTACTGCCTGCAGCCAACTCGTATAATAGGAAGAAAACGAATATACAAAGATCTTAAAATTTTAACAGCCCTGTTAAACCATGAGAAACTGAATAATGCCTTTAAGGAAGGAAAAATAACACAGCTCATTCTTCACATAACTGGACCGGTACCTATTGAGCATCAAAAAGATTTGGAAAAAGTTTTATATGCCTATAAAAATTTATGCATAAGTGTTGATGAAGAAATTGCTGATAAAGTATTCATAGCATTTTCTGTTGGCACTGAAAACCATCCGGCTCTTAAGAAAAACGGCTTAGAAAAGTTATGTATTGAAGATATTTACAAATTAGCAGATATTATACTGTTCCCTAGTGAAACTGAAGGTCGGGGATTACCAATAATAGAATCAAGCGCATGCGGTATACCAATTGTATGCAGCAGATATTACCCTGAAGAAGTTTTTGATGCTGTAATAGGCAGAGAACTTAAAAAAAGCAGAAGAATTAAATATATACTTTTCCCGGAAAATGATAACTACAAAGCTAAACTCTTAAATAAGATTTCAGAAATTCTTTTAAATAGAGAATACAGAAAAATATATTCAATTCACAACAGAAAAGCGGTAAAAAAACGTTTTGGAATAAAAATGCTTGTAAATAAATTTGATGATTTTATTCAAATTTTTCAAAATGATTCAATTTAGGAGAGAGATATGAAAATAGGATTCATTGAAGATACTCATTTACGTGGAGGAACACAGATTTGGGTTGAGGAAGCAACAAAATTTTTAATTAACTGTGGTGAAGAAGTAAATATTATTGCTCCTGAAAACAGCTTTGTTGCAAACGAATGTAAAAAGCATGGAGCAAATATATATACTTATGATTGGGATGATATTGTTAAAAACAAAAGTAAATATAAGCCAAACTGGATTGAAGGTTTAAGGAATTCGGATGTAGCTGTCTGTACCGTTCATCCTCCACGCGGCAGTTTCCACTGCTCTGTGTTTGGCGCAGAGTGTATTAAACAGGCAGATTTACAAACAACACTGATTCCAAAAACAGGAACAATTGTTCCTGAATACCTTAGGGAGTTTTACGTTCCCGATGAAACAATAAATTCAACAGTTATATCTATTACAGACTTTACACGAAAATATTTAATTGATACGTATAAGATTCCTGCTAAAAAAGTAGAATTAATATATCAGGGAACAGAAGTTGATAGATTTACTTCAACAGATGAAACTAAACTTGAGGCAGTAAAAAGATACCCTCTACCAGAAAAGGCTGGTCCGATTTTAGGTTCAGTAGGATCATTTGAAGAAAGAAAAGGCCAAGTTATTTTATTAGACGCGGTAAAAAAGTTGTCAAAAACAACAATTCCTAATATTCATGCGATGCTTGTAGGAGATGGCCCTGATGAAGAAATGCTTAAAAATAAAGTAAAGGAAATGGAACTTGAAAATAATATTTCATTTTTCCCATTTACCAGAGAACCTAATTTCATTTTTGAAAGATTAGATATATTGACACTGCCAAGCCTTTATAAAGAAGGTCTTCCAAATGTATTACTGGAAGCAATGTCAATGAATCTTCCTTGTATTGCATCAAAAATGGCTGGTATTCCGGAAATTATTTTTAACGGCAAAACAGGTTATATGGTAAAACCAGGTGATGCTGACCAATTAGTATCTGCGATTTCTGAGTTATGGTCTGATAAGGCAAGATATAAGATGATGGGAATCAATGCGAGAAAACTAATGAAAGAGCAATTTGACAAGAAAAATCAGTTTAATGAATTTCTAAAATATTTTAAAAGTTTAAAATAAATTCAAATGTAACTAGATTTATTCATTTTTTTTTTAATATTAATAGTATAAAATAATAGTTATATTTTTTGTCTTTAATAAAAATTTGCATAACTGAAAGGATATCAATTATATGAAACAGAAAAAACTTTTGCTTTTAATGATATCCTTTTTCTGTGTAATATTACTTTTATCCTCATGTAAAATCCTTGATAGCCTTTCCGGTTTTGACTCAAAGGAATTACCTTTATGGACAATCTCTGTAAATGAAATAGTAAAGTATCCGCGTGCAACTGTCGGAGAAAAAGAAGTTCCATCTTATAATCCAAAAGAGATAGAAAAAGTATGGATAAGAAGACATTATGAATTTAACTCAAGGTCTGTAGAAAAAATAACTCCGGTAGCAATTAAAGGCAAAGAAGGTTATTTTAATTTGAAAGTAAAATTAGACCGTCAGGGTACACTGGTTGGAATGAGATTATGCAATGATACTTCTCACCCTCCATGGGCATTACTTGTTGACGGTGTTTATTATCAATCAGTTACTTTTGCCAAAGCAAATAAAAGTGATGATTACAGCGAAATAATTATAAAAGGCTCTTTTGATAAAAAACTATCAGAATTACTGGAAAAATATGCAGAACCCAACTATGAACATTTTCATCCTAAAATATAAAACATAAAATTTACAATATTATTAAATATAGGAAAAATAAAAAGTGAGTAATAGACTAGATGAACTTTGTATAAAAGCGACAGAATCTGACAATGGTAAAATTCTTGATGAAATATTTTCGATTCTATCTGACACTGAAACCATAACAAACGATATGCAAGAAAGCTTATCATTAATAATAGAATCCTGGCAGGAGCACCCAAAAGATAGCCCGAATAAAACTGAATTTATTCTTAAGCTCTCATCATTATTAACTACAAGCTTTCAACTTTTAAGAACGATTTTACCATCAATTATAAAAAAGAAACTCAAGCCAGGAGTAAATAAAGCTACTGCTATTAAGGCTTTGGGAATAAGAATGAATAATGTTCCTTTTAAACAGGTTTATAAACGCTACCTAAATATTCAAGTTCTTGAATCAGATAAATATTACTATAATAATGCATCCAAATCATGGGGAATTGTTGGTGATATTGACTGGATAACTGGCTCAGTCTCTCTTCTTAACTTCAACAAATTTAAAATTCATGAAGTTGATCTTGACTCAGTACTTGATCATACATACCTTTTTACTCCTACAGACAAAATACTAAAACTATTTAAGGCAAAAACTGCCCCTACAAAATCTGAAGCATATAGTATATTAGACTCATTCTCAGTTCGCCCAATAAGTAAAAGCAGTTTAAAAAATATCTTACTGGAAATGTTTGTTCCTAAGTTTTATACATTCGATTCATTCGAAAAATGGTGGAAAAGCAGTGATGTTAAAGTAGACAATGGAAGAGAAGAAAATATTACTTTAGAAAAATCAAGAAGTATACAGGAACTATATAATTATGTAAACTCTGCAGGCGCAAAACTTGAACTGTCTGATGATGCAAAAATTAAAGCTTCAAAAATTTTAAATCTGATCAGACTGGGTTCATCCACAAAAGAATTTGTAATGTGGGCAGAAATAATCTCAAGAATTTTTAAATTTTATAATCAAAAAGAAATAGACTTACTAATACCTGAAGATGATGAAGTATTTGAAACAGTATGGCCTGAGTCAGTTTCTGTAGAAGACATTATATGCATTGAAATCTGGACTAAACTAAAAGCCGTACATCTGCCTCAATGGATTAAAATGACAAAAGAAGCTAATGGTGAGGATTATTTAATAAATATTTTAACTTCCCTTCCATGGAAAGTATGGCCGTCATTTACTAATGAGCTCAAACTTGAAAAACTTGATGAAATTTTCTCAAAGCTAACAAGAATAACTAACCCTGAAACTTTGCTATGGATATGGAAAAATAAAGCAAAGGTCAGGAATGAAAATTTATCAAAATTGAGATACACAAATGTATTCCCTGCAATATCCAGAAATAAACAGGGTGCTATTTGGCAGGCTGCCCAAAAAGAACTTAAAAAACTAACATTAGAAAATGCTGAATTTCAAAAACTAATACTTGGAGATAAAGAAGAAGCTGATATTTTGGGACTAATTGAACTTCTGAATAACTCTTTAGTATTTATACCTGCAGAGAAACAGAGTATTATTGTAAAAATTTCAAGATTATCAAAAGAAATAAAAAATATCCTTGAATCGGATAAAGCCAAAAAACTTATAACTCATAAGCAGAATAAAAAAACAGAAAAAACTAAGGATGAAGTATATATTACTTCTGTTAAATCATTCAATGAAAAACTAAGTGAACTCCAGAATATTATAAATAAAGAATTACCTGAAAATACCAGAGCTATTGCTACAGCCAGAGAGCATGGAGATTTAAGAGAGAATGCCGAATTTGCCGCTGCAAAAGAAAGACAAAAATTCTTAAATGAACATAGAGCTCTGCTTGAAATAAGAATAGCAACTACACAGCCTACTGATTTTTCTGATATTACTGTTGGAGATAGTGTTATAGTCGGCAGTACTACAACTTTGACTTATGACAATAATAAAACTGAAACTTATTACATTCTAGGAGCCTGGGACAGTGATCCTGGCAAAAACTATGTTTCTTATGAAACCGAATTAGGTCAGAGTTTAGTAGGACAGAAACTTAATACTAAAGTAACACTTCCAAATGGTACTGAATGTAAAATAACAAAAGTTTCTTCTCTTCCGGAAAAAATTATAAAGGAATTAACAATAGAATAATTTAAATGCTGTTTCGTCATTATTTGAGATCAATTCTTGAATGGAAGCACCAAATCAGTTTCAAAAAACGTAAAATCATTTTTGAAACTGATAATTTTGTAGCAACAGAGTATAATATTTACTCGCCTAAAATATTTACTAATACTAGTATTATATTTTTTTCAGATACACATTTCAACGAGAATAACCTTAAAAAGAAGGGTGAACTTTTAAATTTAATCAACTCATTTAAGACAGATTTAATAGTTTTTGGAGGTGATTTAGTTTCATACAGTAAAAACTTACCTGAATCAATTGATTTTTTAAAAAACATAAACCATAAAGCAGATAAACTTGGAGTACTAGGAAACTGGGAATACAGAAAAAAAAACTGGCCCGGCAGCATTGATTTTTGGATAGACAAATTTCACGAAGCTAATTTTAATATTTTGTCTGATAAATGTTATGAAAAAAACAATATCAAATTTTACGGTTTAAATTATAATCAAAAAAGTGCTTTCAAGAAGACTATTTCAGATTCTGATAAATTCTCATGTCTTATATCACACATACCTGATACAGCAGCAGATTACATCAGACATAATGATTTAGTATCCATAGATTTAATTTTATCAGGCCATACCCATGGAGGGCAGATAAGAGTGCCTTATATAAACTCTTTTGTCCATTCATTACTCTTTGGGAAGACATTTGAATATGGTTTATACAAAAACAGACACTTAAATACTGAGTTAATTATAACAAACGGTATTGGAAATAATGATATTTTTGATTTAAGATTATTTTGTAAACCTGAAATAGTAAATTTAAAAATACATAGTATCTGATAGAATATTAGATATAATTTATGATTAATTAAAAACAATTAAAGGTTAAAACAAAATGAATATTAACAAATCACCTTTTCTATTTATATTTTTACTCTTAATATTAGCCGGCTGTCAATCACTGCCACCCGGTACACCGCCTAAAGGCCCCATTGTTGAGATTAAGCAGGTCACGGATGCTCCTATCGACTCTAAACAGGCTACAAACATAATGATTACTGCTATATCTACTACTTCTCCTTTAGCCATGAAATCTAAACCGCCGAATGTTGAACTAGTTGAAGATAAATTTCCACCAAAATTAAAAGATGAATTAAACTTTTTTACCTTATCTGTTTTAAAAGGGTTATTGGCGATGAATATGATCAATTTTAATCCTACAATAAGATTTGATTATAGATTATATTCAATATTTAGTAGATCTCCTGTTAGAAATAAAAGTGAATTTGATATAATAAACTGGAAATTATTTCTAATCGCTCTCCCTGAGAATCAACTTATATGGGAGCATTCCACCAAAATGAAAATACCAATTAAGAATGAGGAGATTAATTAATCATGCATAACAAAATTATTTATCTTTCGTTCTTTTTGTCTATTTTATTATGCACAAATTTAATGGCAAAGCCAAATTTTACATTATCTTCAAAATCATTTGACAATAACGGCCAAGTGTCAGCAAAATATGTCAGCACAGATATGCCTGGAGGAAGAAACGTATCTCCTGACATGCAATGGAAAAATCCTCCTAAAGGAACAAAATCATTTGCCCTGACATGCATAGATATGAGTCCAATTGCCAAATTGTGGGTGCACTGGATGGTTTTTAATATTCCTGCAGATATTAATCATATTTCAGACGGAGCATCCGGCAATGATTTACCAATGGGATGCTATGAAGCTTTAAACAACTTTGGTTTTGAAGGATATGGCGGGCCTCAACCTCCGGCTAATACCGGTTACCATAGATATGTATTCACAATTTTTGCTCTCAATACAGCTTATATACATCCCGACAAAAAAAAATCAGGTTATAAATACTTTATGAATTTAATTAATAAACATATTATCGCCAAAGCCAGCATAGAGTGCTTTTATAGATAATGGTCAGATACAATAAAAATCAACTGTTTTCATTATACTTAGCTTTGATTTGTGATATTACATAGTCAATCATAATAAGTGTAACGGCTTTAGGTGTCCGCCATTTACCCCATGTAAAAATAAACCCCATTTTTTCATTTTTCTCAACAATTAACCTTATTTCATCTCTTCTGGTTTTATTTATAAATTGCACTTTCCTTTCTTCATATTTATCTATTTTTCTGATTACAAATTTTTTCTGTTTAAACTCTCTTAACTTTGAATCAAATTTATTTTTATCTTTACCGCTTAGATCAAAAATAGGGATTACTGTATTTTCTATTTTCACTCCATCGTTATAATAAGTTAGTCCATAATATCTACCAGTGATAGTTCTTTTATAGGGACCCTGTTTATAAGTTAATGTCATTACAGAATTAATTTTTGCAGGCTGAAATTTCTTTAAAGCAATCTTTTCCAATTTAGCCTTTAATTCTTTTTTTGACAGAGGGAATTGTTTTGCAATAAGCTGATCAATACTTTTGTTAATTTTTACAAAATTTACGATTTCAGGTTTATCTTTGGAATGCATTCTATAAATATCATTAACTTCGTTAATTATCTCTTTTTTTACTTCACTACGGCTTATATTACTTCCTTTATCAACATAAGAATAAATTATCTTTTCAATTTTCTGAATTTTCTTTTCTGAAACAGTATTGGCTTTTCTATTTCCAATTATAGATGCTGCTTTTTTAAGATTATTCATTGGAACAGTTTTAGTATTTTTATTCTCTGAGACAGGTACTTCATTAGCAACTGCAAAAGCTGAATCTATGATTAAAGAGAGCAATAGGAAGGAGAAAAATAACAATTTTAATGATTTCATTTTTGTATACATATTGATTTTAACTTTATATTAAATATTTTTATTATCTATACTGATATACAAACATTATAGTAACTTAAATATTATTGTGCAAAGAGAAATAAAATGTCTAAAGAAAAAATATTGAATTATACAGAAAAACTTAGTAAAGAACAAATAGATCAACTTTATGAAATATTGAACCAAAGAGGATATAATTTTTCTCAAAAGCAGTATACACACTGGATATGCACCCTCCCAGACCTCGTTATTTCTGCTTATCTGTCAGGAAAAGTTGTAATACAAGGAAAAGGGACAGAGGATTTTGTTTTATTCACTCTGGAACCCTCAATACTGAAAAAGGCTTCACTGGGCTACGATAATTTAACAGAAGAAGCCAATAATAATGAGACCCAATTTTGCCCACATATAGGAATAGATGAAAGCGGTAAAGGTGATTTTTTCGGTCCATTAGTAATCAGTGCAGTATTTGTAGATAATAAAACTAAAGATGAACTTCTTAAAATTGGCGTCAAAGATTCAAAAGCAATTAAAAATGATAAACTGATTTCTAATATAGCCGACAAAATCAAAAAAATTGTACAAGGAAAATTCAGTATAGTTGCAATTGGCCCTGAAGCCTATAATAACCTGTATTCAAAAATCAGCAATTTGAACAGATTGCTGGCATGGGGGCATGCTAGATCATTAGAAAATATTCTATCAAAAGACATAGACTGCAATATGGCAATAGCAGATAAATTTGGTAATGAAAAATTAATTCTAAATGCATTAATGAAAAATGGGAAAAATATTAAACTTGTTCAGAGAACTAAGGCTGAATCAGATATTGCTGTGGCAGCTGCTTCAATAATTGCCAGAGCAGAGTTTGTCAGAAGAATAAAAAAACTTGGTGATGAACTTAATATAGTCCTACCTAAAGGCGCAAGCAGTAAAGTTTTAGACACATCAGTTAAAATAATAGGAAAATATGGACAGGACAAATTGAATTCATTAGCCAAGTTGCACTTTAGAACTTATCAAAAAGCTATTGATTTATATAATAAAAAATAATTTTATCACTGATTATATATTCTTCTGGTTTACTTCCTGCACAATATCGCGGCATATGCTCCGTCATTATTAATTGAAGGAAGAAGTAACTGCTGTTTTTCCAAGTAAAACTCATCATTATTACTTATAAAATCTGATACCTGTTCAATATTCTCTTCTTTCTCAATACTGCAGGTACTGTATATGATTCTGCCTCCATGCTTTACTAATTTTGCAGAAACTGATAATATCTGTTTCTGTAGCAATGTTATTTCGGTTAATTTTTTATTGGTAAAATTCCACATAACGTCAGGACGCCTTCTAATTACACCGGAATTTGAACATGGAACATCCAAAAGTATTAAATCAAATTCATTTGCCTTAAATGAATTATTAAAAGCATCACAATGTACAGTTTTTATATTTTCCCTGTTGTATTTTAATATATTCTCATTAACTCTTTCCAACCTTTTAGCTGATCTGTCCGATGCAGTTATTTCAGCATCGGGAAATAGTTCGGATAGCATTAGTGTTTTTCCTCCAGGCGCTGCGCAGAGATCCAATATTTTTTCGGGATTTATGTCTAATAAAAGTTCGCCTCCCATAACAGCAGCAGGATCCTGGATATAAATTTTACCTGTTTTTAATAAATCAGATTCTATTATCTTTGCTGGGGTTTCAGATTTATAAAAAGTAAAATGATTTAGATAATTTAAATTATGAACTTTTTGAAATTCCATTCCATTCTTGACTGTAAGCTCAAATTTATTGATAGCTCTGAATGTAAATTCAGCTTCTTTTGCCAATGCATCACATATTTGTATAAACTGATTCTCAGTAAAATTTAATTTCCATCTGTCGTATAATGGTTTAGGCAATTTTTTTATTACATATTCAGGTTGGATATTATTCTCTGAAGTAGTAGATTTTTTATATTCAATTGACTTTCTAATTATTGCATTGACAAAATTTGCTGAAACCTTCCCTTTTCTCTTTTTAGTAAAGCTCACTGCTACATCAACCACAGCATAATCAGGAATACCTGACTGATAAAATATCTGTACTAATGCCACACTTATTACTCTCCTTAGAAAAGGCTTAACTTTTTTAATCGCTAAACTGTTAATACAATAATCAATCTCAGTTTTGTTTCTGAAATAATTAAATAATATTGACACAACTGTTTTATAATTTGGTTCTTCTGATCTGATAAATTTATAATCTAAAAAATCATCAAGGCTGCTTACCATTTCACAATATTCTATGCCTTTTACTGCTGAAGCTAATATTTTTTCAGGTATTTTTATCATAACATCAATTATCTAATAATGTTAAATTATAATTATTCTTTTAATTTATATTAAACTTTAATCTATTTATAGCTATCATACATATAATATTTTTTAATAATAAAATAGGACTCTCTTAGTCAAATATGTATTTAAAAATAATTATCTTAGCTGTAATTCAGGGAATAACCGAATTTCTTCCAGTAAGTTCATCAGGCCAGTTAGCTATTTTTGGAAAACTATTAGACATTCAGGATTCAGAAACATTACTTATTACAGTAGTTCTGCATGCGGGGACACTACTGGCAATCATAATTTATTATTTTAATGTGCTATTATCTTTATGCCTCATGAAAAATAGAAAAATTATATATCTCATTATCATCGGAACAATACCAGCAGTTATCTTTGGTCTTTTTCTTAAAAAATCAGGAATCGCAGATAAAATGTTCTCTAATCTATTTATACCAGGTATTGGACTGTTAATAACAGCCACCTTACTCAAATTTGGTATAAATAAAAAAACTGAAGGTATAAAAGAGATAGACCAGTTAACCTTTAAAGAATCACTTTTAATCGGAGTTTTTCAAGCTTTTGCCATTTTCCCCGGAATATCCAGATCAGGCTCAACAATTATTGGTTCATTAATGCAGAAACTTAATAGGAATGCCGCCGCTACTTTTTGCTTTTTACTTGCCATTCCAGCTATTGGCGGTGCCTCTTTTCTAGAATTACTTTCAGCACTTAAGGATAAAACAACTTATCAAGCCGAAACATATGGAGCATTAATATTAGGCTTTCTCATTTCAGCAATCGTTGGATATTTTTCACTAAAGATTTTATTAAATTCATTAAAAAAAGGCAACCTAAATCCTTACGCTTATTATTGCTATGCAGCTGGTATCATAGCTATTGCCTGGCAATGCGTTGTCATGATTAACTAATTTTTTACAAAAATTTATATTCAATAAGTTGAAACACTACATAATTGAGATATTTTAACAGTCCCAAAATAAATAAATATGGCGGTTGTAGCTCAGTTGGTTAGAGCGTCTGGTTGTGGTCCAGAAAGTCGCGGGTTCGAATCCCGTCTACCGCCCCATTTTATCTCATTCATTTTCATACATTTACATATCAATAATATAATTTCAAATTTGGTTCTATTGCTCCATTACATCTTGTAAATTATGATTCATATTAATCTAAGAATCCTTGAAAAATAAAATGATGACAATTATTAATAACAAGTATATAATTTAATAGGTTAATTATTAATAAAGTAAGGGATGTCATAATATGTTTGCCAGTATTGCTATTGTAATAATTATTGTGTTGATTATTGTCGCTGTTAAAAAATATGGCAAGAAAAAATAGTTTTTACAGAATTAGTAGATAAAAAAGAATAGTATACTAATAAGTCTTTTCTATATTCTATCTAATAATAATTTAAAAGAACGATTTCCTGATCGATCGCAGAAACCTATAAGTTTATAAGTACTCATGTGTTGAGTCTCATCACTCCTTGTATTTTTACGAGTAACTACATGATTTCTGGTAAGCATAGAGGTCATGCTCATTGATATGAGCATGTTAGGCTAACAGAATTAACTATATTTCTTCCTCATTTCTTTGCCTCATAAAATGCTTTGTATACTTTTCTGAGTACGTCATTAATCTTGTCATTTTTCCCTGTATATTCTGTTTTGCCTAGACTGATAGTAAAATTAATAATCTTATCTTCAAAAGCAATATTCAGTTTTTCAGTTTCATATCTTATACATTCAGCTAGAACATTAGAGGAGAAGTCTTACATCAAGAAAACTTTAAGAAGTTCTTTCATAATATTATTTAATTTTTTTACAATACTAACAATGAATTAAGAATTTTTATTAATACACTCAAGATGTTTATTTAATATTTCCTGACATTCTTCTTCCGATAATTTATCAATTACATGAATCAGCTCTGGAAATGGTAACGCTCTTAATTTATGATCAGGGCACTTTGCCGGATTTCCTCCTAAAATAATACATTCATTTGATAATAACTTTACCACATGTTCTTTTATTGGATTTTCGAAAAGATCTGATTTTATGTTGAAATCATCCATGTATTTTTTGGAAATGTCAAATATTGGATCCACGTTATTATTAAATATATCTACAATTTTGGGTTCAAACTGTTTTCCTTTCTGAAGGTTAATCTCTTTTAATGCATCCTCCAGGCTCCATGCCTGTTTATATACTCTTTCATGTATCAGGGCATCAAAAACATCTGCAATAGCTGTAATTCTTCCGAATATATGTATATTTTCACCTGATATATTATTTGGATAGCCGGAACCATCCCATTTCTCATGATGCTGAAGGCTGATTATGGCTGATGCTTTAAATAATTCTCTTTGAGAGTGCTGCATTATTGAGTGACCAATGATTGTATGAGTTTTAACTAGTTCAAATTCATCTTTTGTCAATTCTCCAGGTTTATTTAAAATACTATCAGATATTCCTATTTTACCTATATCATGCATTGGTGATGCTTTTCTGAGTAAATTCGCATCCTCTTGAGAAAGACCATATTCAATAGCTATAAGATAGGAAATCTCTGCAACACGTTTTACATGATTACTAACTTCGCGTGATCTATTTTCCACTACTGAACCTAGTATTTGTAATATGTCCATCTGTGTATTTTCAATTTCATGTGAAAGTTGTCTTATCTCATAAGTCTGTATTTCAAGTCTTTGCTTAGCGTTGAAGCGTTCTGTGTTATCAACGATAAAAACAATATATTCACCTGGAGTATTTTCGAATTCAGAACCTCCTATAATAATAGGAACACGATGACCGTCTTTATGAATATATTCTTTTTCAAAAGGAGTCCAAAAACCATTTTTCTTAGCCTCTTTTATCGCTTTTTTATCTAAGCATGCAAACTCAGGAGGTGTTAATTTCCTCCAGTCTATTTTACCTTCATCCAGTTCTTGCCTGGAATAGCCTATAATTTTTAATAGTGTATCATTCATATCAACAATTTTACCATTAACATCTGAATGTAAAATCCCTATAAAATTTGAAGATTTCCATCTTTCAAACCTTTCAGCACTGATTTTGAGCATGTCTTCCATTTTTTTACGTTCGCTGATGTCTACTCCCAAACCTATCAGGTAAGGTTTTCCATTACACTCTTTGCGTAATCCGGTAAAATAATACGGTATTCGCTTACCCTGTTTTGTTACCAATTCCGCTTCTGCAATCGCAGAACCATCGCTAAACACCTTTTTCATCCGATTTTCAATAAGTGCCTTATCTTTACCATCAAAGAAGTCTGTCCCATACATTTTTTTTAACTCATCTGCAGAATATCCCGTAACAGTTTCCCATTGTTTGTTCCATTGAATAAATTGTTTTTTGTCAAAAACATAAAAAAGGCCAGGAAGGCTATTAATATAATCTTCGATTAATAATTTCTCTTTTTCTATCTCTTCCTCTGCACTCTTTTGCTGAGTAATGTCCTTGATGAAAGAGTATATATATTCTCTGTCTTCGGAAAGCTTTAAAGCGACATTAACATCAATTATTTTCTCGTCTTTTCGCTTGTATTTAGTTTGAAACCTGTCATAACCTTTCTTTTTCACATTGCTGATGTGCTCTAAAAACATTTTTTGAATCTCAAGACTTTCTAATTCTGCTACCGACATATTAATAAGCTCATCGCGAGTATAACCGATCATTCCGCAATAAGCATCATTTACCTCCAGAAATCTGCCTTTATTATCAACCCTAAAGAAACCATCCAGTGAATTTCGAATAATAGAAGAGTATTTTTCTTCACTTTTTTGTAACGCCATCTGTGAATTCTTGCGTTCAGTGATATCTCTGGCTATCCCTATCGCATATTCCTGATTTTCATGAGATATTAGTTTACAACTGACCTCTACATAAAATGTTGTCCCGTTTTTACGTCTAAGCATACCTTCAATCAATATATTTTTCTTTTTCTGTAATTTTTTAATAAATTCATTCCAGGCAGATAGATTGGGAAGCATAACGTCAATATCAGTAATTCTCATAGAGAGCAGTTCTTCTCGCGTATATCCTAATGAAAGAGCTGCCTGATTATTATATCTATAATTTGGGAATTATCAGGATTAATAATGAATATTGCATCGTTTGAATTGTCAAGAAGTATTCTGAACGTATTCAAATTTTGTTCATTCTTTTTCTTCTCGATTGCACTTAAAACAGCACTCCCCAAACGTTTGATATGTTCCTTAATTACATAATCATCCGCACCTGATTTAATACATTCAACAGCTGTTTCTTCATTCATGGAACCAGTTACAATGATAAAAGGGACAAATGGGCATTTGAGATTTTTGATTTTTAAAGCAGATAGCCCATCGAAACCTGGTAATAAGAAATCAGATATAATAATGTCAGGTTTAAAGGTATCCAGTGCATGAACAAAATCCACTTCCGTGTCAACTACCTCAACTGTATAGCTTTTCAGAACTGTTTTAAGTTCTCGCTTTTCAAGTTCTGCATCAGAAGACAAGTCTTCAAGAATAAGAATTCGTATATTTTCATCCATAAAGTAACCTTCTATCTTTTTCTAAAAGATAAATTTTATTTAGGATTTTCGTTAATTATCAGCCAGTATAGATTTAATTGGTTCACCATTTTTACGAATTTATCATAATCAACAGGTTTGACTACGTAGCTGTTGACACCTATATCGTAAGCAGTATTGATATCAGAATTTTCTTTAGAAGAGGTCACAGCTACAACAGGTAAATTTTTGGTTATATCATTTGATTTTATCTGTTTTAAAACATCCAATCCGCTTATTTTAGGAAGTTTTAAGTCTAAAAAAATTACAGTTTGCATTCCTGTGGATAGACCTTTTCCGGCATATTTCCCCCTAGTAAATAAAAAATCCAGTGCCTCTTCACCATCTTCTAGTAAAATGAGGCGATTCGCCAGTTTATTTTTTTTCAAAGATCGAATCATTAATTCGGCATCACTTGGATTGTCTTCAACAATTACGATATCCACCTTATTATTCATTTCAGATTTTCCTATTAAAGTATTCTGTTACATTTACGAAATGAGATTAAATAATTGTCCATCATTTCACCTTATAAATCAATTATGAAACATATTTTTGCCTTTTACTTCTATGTTTTGGGCAGCATAAAATAAAACTCAGCACCTTTATCAACACTACTAACCGCCCATATTTTTCCATTGTGACGTGAAATAATGCGAAGCGCCAAGGCCAGGCCAACACCTGTTCCTTTAAATTCTTTTTCACTGTGCAGGCGCTTGAATACAGCAAAAAGGTTATCTTTATATTTCATATTAAAGCCTGTGCCGTTATCTTTTATACAATAAGTGAATTGGTTTTTCTCTTTTTTGCAGGAAATAGAAATTACAGGTTGTTTGCGATTAGATGAAAACTTGACAGCATTTGAAATAAGATTTATCCACACCTGCCGCATCATATTAGTATCGGCTTTTACTCTAGGCAAATCTGTAATGGTAATCTCTATTTTTTCACGCTCTTCTTCTGTCGTTATTTCATAATATACTGAGTTTGCCATATTTTTCATATCAATTGATGAATAGACGAGAGAAGCACGTCCTAAACGGGAAAATCCTAACAGATCATCAATAAGATTGCCCATTTTACTAGCGTTTTCCTGAATTACTGATCCTATTCGCAGTCCTTCTTCATCAAACTTGGAAGCATATTCCTCAATTAGAATTTTAGTAAAACCGTTTATAGCACGCAATGGTGCACGCAAATCGTGGGAAACTGAATATGAAAACGATTCAAGTTCTTTGTTTGTATCTTTCAATTGTTCCCTTTGAATTTCCAGTTCAAGGGTTTGTTTCTTCTGGTTAGTAATATTGGATTCAATAGACGTAGTCATTTCATTAAAAGAATTTGCCAGAGAAGCAAGTTCATCTCCGGATTTTACATGGAGCTTAGTTGAGTAATCACCTCTTTTGATTTTTTGTGCAGCAGAATTCATAACAACAATAGGTTTTGAGATTTTTCTGACAATCAAAAGTATAATTAGAAGAATAATCAAAGCAGAAATTAAAAAAATAACTATCAGATATTTTAGTAAATTATAAATCTCCATATTAAGTTCAGATATATTCTGCTTACTGACAAACCCCCATTTTGTTCTAGGTATATAAGTATATGCAGCCAAAATATCATTTCTGAGATAATCTTTTGTAATTGTAATTCCTGTTTGCCCCTGAGAAGCTTTTAATGCAGACTCGGCAGTTATCTTAAGTTTCAACGGAGCGTCCTTATACCAGCGTAATTCATTCAAAGCAATTACATCTTTATTTACAATCAGAGTCTCTCCGGTCTCACCAAGACCGACTCTGTTCATCAGCAAAGGATAAAGAGAATAATTCAAATCAATTCTTAAAACCAGGATACCGACTACTTGCCGTGGTCCGCCCGGTATACTGAAAACGGGAACGGAAAAACTCATTTCATTATCTCCGTTTGTATTTGAATAATAAATGTCTTTTATAAAGATTTCACCAGTCTGTAAAGGAATCTTAAAATAATCATCATTGGATTTATCTATTCCTTCATATTCAGGATTAGTAGATATTTCAATAACACCTGTTCGAGGATTAATCAGAAATATCTCGCGATAGGCGTCATAGTATTTTAGATATCGGCTTATTAGCATTTTGGCATTCTTTCTTTTCTCTAAATATTCAGAAGAGTTAGATTCTTTATCCAAAATCATAGCTAATTCTCTAATCGTCATATTTTCTGAAATCGCCTTTATATCTCCTAATCTCTCATCTAACCAATAGTCCAGTTTTACCACTTTTAAATCACGAATTGCGGTGAGTTTGTCAAAAAAATCCTGCTTGATCATTTCTCTAGTGTAAAAGAAAGTTAAAACAATACAGATAAATAAAGGAATTAACGTCAGGGCGAGAAACCAGAAAGTAAGCCGAGCCCTAAGAGTTTTAAACTTTAATCTTTTCATTTTCCTGTATTGTTATTATTAATTTTAATTAGAACATCCGATGAAAAAATCTCACTTGTATTAATTCTTTTTGAGAGCAATCCTTTGGAAATCATAAAATCCACGATCACTTGAGAGTATTTGTAAATATTTTTATCTGACTTAGGATCAAAGACAACTTTATTCATTTTAAGATTGGGGGCTATCAAATCTTTTTGAGACAGCTTATATTCTTCGGGACTGATATTTTTGACGGATGAAATAATTTCGGCTGCTTTATCTGTATCTGTCCCTATAAATTTTAGTGAATCAAACCAGCCCTTTAGAATATTCTCAACAGAAGTCTTATTATTATTATAGAATGCTTCGGAAAAGACAAGTACATCTATGATCTCGAACGGAATTTGAGCAGAACTGAACAGAAGATTCCCTTCTTCCTTATTCAACAAAGTTGTTGCAACAGGATTAAAGCACACTAGGGCATCAACTCTTTTTTCTCTGAATGCGGAAAGCCAGTTTTTTGCATGAACATTAATTAGTTCAACTGAAGAACTTTTAATATAATTTTTATGTAAAGCCTGATCGAGTAAAAACTCACCGACAACACTTCCTTCATAACCTACTTTCTTATTTTTAAGTTCTGAGATGCTTCTTATATTCTTTTGCCCGATGATCATATCGCCTCCCATAGAATAATCTATAACAAGGACAATTTTACCTTTAAAACCTGAGGTTATTAAAGAAAATGCTTCATCAAGAGTAAAACCTGCTCCCTGGATTTCTCCATTTTTCATTGCCTTAATCTCTTCAGTAGCCGATGCATACCTTTTAATTTTTACACGTACATTATTCTTTTTAAAGAAGTCCATCTTATCTGCCAGAATGAAAGGATCGTACCCTGTCCATTGGTTTATCCCAATTTTAACAAGAGTAGTATTTTGATCTCTTTTTGAACAGGATAAAATCAAAATAATTAAATAAGAACAAATTAAAATAACAAAAATATGGATTGTTTTTTTCATTTTAATCTCCTAGCAACTACAACATTATAAGAAGAATCCTTTCCCAATGTATTTTTAATTTTTTCCACCTTAAATTTTTTCAAAAGTTCTGATAATTGGGACAAGTCTGTTCTTCTTTATTATTTTAAAGTCAAACAGTTTATGTTCTCATTTATAGCTATTTCTTAAAAATATACATTATAAATCTACCCATATATTATACTTGAAATCTTATAAACAATCTACACTGATCTATTATTACAGAAGTTATAAAAAAAGATAGAAAAACAAAAGGCAAAGATACTTAACAATAACCATGAATTTACAAAAATAATAAATTTTGGAAAATATAGAATAAGTAAAACAAGTAGTATATAAAAAATAATTTTTAGTTTATTTTTTAATTTTATATTGTCGCTGTTTTTCAGAATTTTAATAGAAAAACAAAACATTCCAATAAGCCCGATATATGCAATCACATTAATAATATAGTAAGGGTGATAATAATTAATATAATGATAGGTAAATATTTTAAATGTCATCATGATATTGATGATTATAAAATGAAGGAAACCAATAGCAGAAATCATAACGAAACAAAACAGCAGTATCTTTTCTCTTTCCGATAATCTGATATGCTCATCATTATTATTAAGAATTTTTTCACTTTCACGATCTATCTGGTAATTTCTTGTAAACATTATAAAACATATAAGCACTATTCCTATAAAATGAAGAAGCTGCCAACCCAGTACGGTAATATTTGGGTTATAGGGAGTCGGCCAGTAAAGGAGAATGAAGACAGTTAGAATTAAAATCAATATCGAAAAATTAAATATTCGTTTTCTATCATTTATCACATACACTCTGCACAGTCCTTTAATCAGAAAATAGAGGAGCAAGCAAGTAATTATAAAGAGAACATATGAAAAATCATAATCGGGATAATTAATACTGGTTATATATTTATCTGAAAGAATCGTTGATGTATTTATATTCTTGTAGAAATGTGGAATCCTCAATAATATTATACTTAAACTGATCAAACTAATTATACTAATTATAGAAAGTATAAATATACTTATTCTTTCAAATTTAGAAAAAAGCATTATTTTCTTATGTTCAAATAATTCTATAACTCTTTGAGTAGGCCCAACATCTACCTTTTCGGTAACTCTGGTTCTTCTCTTAACACAAATTACGAGAACATAAAAAATAAATAAAATCCCGAGACAATCAAAAATAATCCATATAGTTCCCGGTATATTATAATAAACAAACGGATAGTATAAAAATAAGTAAATAATGGTAATATAGAATGAAATTTTAAAATTTTTGGTCGTCAGTTTATGTCTACGGCCTCTCACTATCCCTGCAATAAGAAAGAAAATTATTCCGAACAATGCTGCAAAAATGACCAGATAAGTACCAAGTTGAAAATAATAATATTCCCGAATCAATAAAGGTGCTGCAAATAACTGCTTGAAAGTATATGGCACACCGACTAAGAAAGTGACAAGCGCATTAAAAACAAAACCCAAAATGCTCATGAAAACAAAAAAGAATAAAAATGATTTTCTTCTTTTAGAAATATTCATAAATTAGGTCATTAATGATATTGATATATGTTTTTATATTTAATAAATATTGTATACAAAATATTTATCTATTACAATATACAGTCAGTTATATATTGCTCACTAAAAATTATTATGCTAAAAATATCAATATGTCAGTAAATATATTAAACAATTTTATTGTAATAAAAATAAATATATTCCCAAGGAGTTTGCTATGTGTATAAATCTAGGACAATGTGTTAACCATACAACTTCAGATGAATCATCCAAATTTGATGTTGGAAATAAAACTAATATAAAGATATATATAGATAAAGAGAAAAAAAATACACTATGTCTTGAAGTTGAAATTTTAGTAAATGAGTCACATTCTTCATATAAACTTGCAAAAATTCTTAAAATCGGCAACAGTACGGATAAAAATCTTTTCAAACAATTTATAAGTAAAAAAAGCCTGCATGAAGGCTCAACGGTAAAATTTGTATGATAACACAGTTGTATAATTGACAGACAGAATAATTATAAATATATTAGAATGGACTTGTAATAGCACACATTTGGTGTCTTTTAAATATTGTTCTTTAATAATAATTAATTTTTAACTCTCTCATTATCCTCTTACTCCCTATCTCCCCAATCCCAATGATAATGAGAGAGTTTTTTTTACAATAAATTTGACCATTGAAGAATTTTTCAAAAGTAAAATAAATTGTAACAATTTTTTTGAATCTGTATAAAATATATCTAATTTAAACAATATTTGCTTGTAATGTGGTATATTTATTAATAAATTTAGTTATATATAATATTAGATATGGTTAAAATGATCATAATAATAATTTAAATAATTATAAATGATAAAAACTAGAATAAAGGGGAAATACAATGCTAAGTTTTGCTGAAGAAATTTATCTGCTGGCACTTGACGACGTAACTGGGAAAATCACTACTTATTCAGAAGAAATTTCTTTAAGTTATGCGTTGATTGGTGCAGTGCTTTGCGAGCTTTCTCTTCTTAATAAAATTGATACTGATATAGATCATCTATATGTAATCAATAAAGGAGAAACAGGAAACAAAGTAGTAGATTCTATTTTAAATATTATTACAGAATCTGAAAATAATATGCCTGTATCATACTGGCTAAAAATACTTCTTTCAAACGCTGCAGAGACAGAAGATCTTGTCCTTAATCAGTTAATTGAAAAAGGTATTCTAAAACGTATTGATGAAAGAATTTTCTGGGTTTTCCATACAAGACGCTACCCTGTAATTGACAATAAAGAGATCAAATCTGTTGAAACCAGATTGAGAGAACTTATTCTGAATGAAGATATTATACCTGATCCAAGAGAAGCAGTTTTAGTAAGTTTAGTTCAGGCATGTAATCTTTTTGAAGATATTCTTTCTCCAAGAGAAAAGAAACGTTCTGAAAAACGAATTCAGAATCTAGCTAAACTTGACATGGTTGGACGTGAAGTTGTTGATATGATTAAAGAAATAAAAAACTTTAATCCAAGTATTTTCTGCAGTGCTCCAATTTAAGTTTCAGCTTACAGTTTAATAATGCAGAAGGTCTGTATCATATGATACAGACCTTTTTTTAGTATTTAAATATTAAGATTTGTAATTAAAAGTTCTTAACAATGCATGTCTTTCTTTTCTGTCGCTTTCTTCTTCAACTCCTTTAGGGGAAAAACCGTCTATAACGCCTAAAATGCCTCTCCCCTGCTCTGTTTCGCCTGTTATGACCTGAACAGGATTAGCTGTAGCACAGAAAATTCTGCAGACTTCCTGACAGTTTTTTATCTGATTAAGAATATTAATTGGAAAGCACCCTTTAGTAATTAAATAAAAAGAATGTCCTGCACTGACATTCAAAGCACATTCTTCAGCCTCTTTTAATAATGTTTCATTATTCCCGGCAGTTCTTATTAGACATGGACCTGAAGCTTCACTGAAAGCCAAACCATATTCAGCATTTGGGACATATCCAGACATAATTTCTGAAATATCCTCAACTGTTTTTATAAAATGAGACTGTCCCACTATAATATTGCAATCTTCTGTCCATTTTAACTGAACAACTTTCATTTCTATATCCATTATAATAAATTTTCCTTTCTGGTTTATTTTTATTTTAAAATATTGACTAACTGATCATATATGTCAGGATTTTCCACAATAAAATCATTCCCGTTAAACTCTCTAGGTAAATTATTTGCACTCAAATTTATATTACCAAGCCTTGCACCGCTTTCTCTGGCAATAACATAAGCTGCGGCGAAATCCCAAAGTTTAATAGTTTCATAATAGCCGTCAAGTCTTCCTGAGGCAACCCAGCAAATATCTAAGGCAGCAGATCCTAAGCGTCTCGTCCCCTGGCAATTTCTTAAAAGAGCCTCAATTCTTCTTAGTAATAATCCTATATCATCTTTTTCATATGGGAAACCTGTTCCTATAATTGCTCTTTTAAGATCCTTGGTTTTACTGCAATTTACATTAACACCATTTAGCCAGGAGCCTTTGTCTCTGATACCGGTAAATGTTTCATTCAAAAAAGGATTATAAACGACTCCGGTTTTTAGTTGTCCTCCATAGGCAAAAGCTATTGAAATAGCTACCTGGTAATGCCCATGAGCATAATTAACTGTTCCATCTATCGGATCAATAATCCATAATGGCTCTACAAAAAAATCATCCGATAGGTCATCCTGAATAAACTCTTCTGAATATATTTTATGCTCAGGATAATGTTTATAAATTTCTTCTCTTATCAGTTTATCTGACATAATATCTGCAGAAGTTACAAGTTCAATGCCGTTCTTATAATCCAAAATAAGTTTTTTATTTCTCTCTGTTTTTATCAATTCTCCGGCTTTTTGAGCTAATTTAGTGGAAAATTCCAATATACTATCATAATTAAATTTATCTTTATTATTCATATTTAAATAACTTTCCATTGTTTATTGTTTATTCCATAGATAGAAAATGCATCCAGATTAAATATCCATTCAGATATTCCAACTGAAAAAATATGCCGTCAGTTTTTCCATATATAAATATGTATTTATCATGATCTTTAGATTCATTAATGGTGCTAATATTATCTGTACTTTTCTCTATTTTGAGTAAATCTTGTTTATCAATATGGCTTCCCAGATAAAAGCCCTTAAATCCTATCTTATTTGTTTTAAAATATTTCTTTAAATCATTGCTGTTGGCAAAAGATCTTGTACTGACACTATTATCAATACTGAATAATTCGTTCTTCCTTAAATTTTTAATGTTTTTTATATGCCCTATAAATATAAAAACCTCATATGCATTTTCTGTCCAGTCAATAGGTTCTACCACAATAGAGTATTTATCAAAATTGTAAATATTTGAATCACCCAAATTATTTTTTACACAATGCTTACGTCCCTTATAATATAATTCTCCGTTGTTTTTAACAAAAAATGACTGTAGTTTCATAATATCACTTTGATTGAATATTATATTATTAATACCACTACAACCTGTGAACAAATAAATTGTTATCAAACTCAAAAATACTATGGTAAATTTTCTTAACATCTAGCACTACTTCTCAAAGCTGTTTTTACGTCAAATAAAATATAATTAATTTAAAAATCATAATAAACTATAGTTATTGATAAGTTATATTAAAATTAGAATTTCTGATTTCTAACTGAAAAATTGCAGCGTATAGATTATGAAGGTAATAAATAAAAATAGTACCAGAAAAATAATACATATTGATATGGATGCTTTTTTTGCAGCTGTTGAACAGAGAAATAATCCTGACCTCAGAGGTAAACCCGTAATCGTTGGAGGTATGCCGAATTCAAGGGGTGTAGTTTCTACTTGTTCATATGAAGCAAGAAAATTTGGTATCCATTCAGCAATGCCTGCATACAAAGCATATAAGCTATGCCCAAAAGCCATTTTTATCAGACCAAATTTTTCAATATACATGGAAGCCTCAATACAGATTAGAAGTATCTTTAAAACTTATACTGATTTAATTGAACCTCTGTCAATCGATGAAGCATTTCTGGATGTAACAGTTAACAAAAAAAATGAAAAATCAGCTACATTGATAGCAAAGGATATATTAAAAACAATTTATATAAAAACCGGTCTTACAGCTTCTGCAGGAGTTTCATATAATAAATTTCTAGCTAAGATTGCTTCAGATTACAAGAAACCGAATGGATTAACTGTAATTACACCAAATAACGCTCAAGACTTTATTGATCAATTGCCAATAGGTAAATTTTTCGGTGTGGGTAAGGTAACAGAAAAAAAAATGAACAGTCTCGGCATAAAATTCGGCATTGATCTGAAAAAATATACATTAAACGGTTTAAAGAAAATTTTCGGAAGCAGTGCTGAATATTACTATCTAATATGCAGAGGAATTGACAACAGACCTGTTAAAGTAAATAGAATTAGAAAATCTTTAGGAAAAGAAAATACATTTCATAAAGATCTTTCCTCAATTGAAGAAATGCATAAAGAGTTATTCAGCTTAGCAAATTCTTTAGTTACCAGTCTGAATAGAAACAATATGCATGGAAAAACTATCACTGTAAAAGTAAAATTTCATGATTTTTCTTCAATCACAAGAAGTTTTACTTCTGAAACATCTATCCCTAATTCACCTGATGAAATATATAATTACGCAAAACTACTTCTCTCAAAAACTGATTCTAACAAAAAAAATGTGAGATTATTAGGTATTGCTATTTCAAATTTCATAAAGGAGGAATGCAGTTATATTCAACCCGTTTTTCCATTCTATCTAACTACTCATTAATTTACATTTTACTACTAAACCTACATTAGAATGAATTATTCTGGAAACTGATATCAGTTCAAATAACGAGCGTGAAGTACATGGTAAGGGCTGCACAGCTTTTTGTCTAACTATCTCTAATTCATTTAACTCTATATAAGCTTTATTATCCTTGGTATCAAATTTAATGATATCAGCTATTTCTGAAGGCAGTATGGATTTTCTAAAAATACCTGAGACTATAGTTTTTATAATGCTAATAAGAATTTTTCCTAAAAAATTCCTACCTTTGATATTCACTTGCTTAATATCAAAAATAATTCTTTGTTCATGGTTATTAATCTTTGCACGTAAAATATGAAGTCTGAACACAACATGAATTTCACTCGAAAATTTATTAATCAACAATCCTATAGAAATATTTGCATCACTGCATATCAAATGTTCCATAAATATTTCATTGTCTTCCAGTAGAGCTTTTTCTAAATTATGCCTGATAAACTCTTCTGAAATTATTATTTCACCTCTTTTAAAACGGGATAAGAAATTTGAAGAGAAGTTATCCTTTAATACTAATTTAATAGATTTATGATGCTCATCCCAGACATCACTGACAGCTTTTTTAATTTGTTTTGATTTTTTGAGAAAACTCATTTTAAATTCTCGTTATAGAAAAGACAGTCTTTGGCAATACATTCTTTGTTCAAATTACTATATGTACAATTGATTGATTCAGTTGCACGCAGATGAATATTCAAATGTTTATTTACAAATTTTACAGCTTCTAAAATGGCTATATAAGTATTTCTTTTACAGCATCTAGGTCCTCCGCAGACAGCTATTTTATGGAGACTGTCAGCAGTCATTAAATTACTGACTCTCCACTCCTGTTTTGAAAGAGGAGTAGCTCCTGTTATTAAGCTTACAAAAATCCCTGTTCCTACAGCCGCAGCACAATTTCCTAAAAAACCGCAATTTCCGCCCTGAGTTCTTTTAGATCTCGTTCTTGCTTTAATAATCATACTCTCTTTTAATTCAGGTTTTTTTATAAAATTATAATAAGCGGCAAGCAGTACTCCGGGAATTAAAAAATGATGTTCGGGACCATGCATTTTAATTACAGGATTCTTCATTAGAATATTAACCATCTTTATAGGATCCAAAAGCTCTGTAGATATACAAAATTTTTCTATTAAGTTTAAAGCACCTGCACTATGACAGGTGTCACATATGAAATGTCCCACTTTGCATATAGTGTCAGTATCTAATTTTGAATGACAGTAATAACATTTTTTCTCAACCAAATTTTCCAAATATATAATATCTGCACCACATACAACACAGTTATTTTTGTGATTCATATACTCCTCCGGCAAAAAATCTTATATTCCTCAATTGTATATAATTTTTTATGTATAAAAACATAACTCATAATATACTCTCAAGTATATCATGATATAATATATTTCAGTACATTTTACTACTCTGCTAGTAATATTTTGCTAACTATACATTTATAGCTGATATAATACTTGCCATAAGTCAATTTTGAAGTAGATTAATATATGTACATTTCAAGAAATTATAATCATAAAATATTATCAGAATTTAAAGATATTTTATATATAAATTAACTTAATATAAGTTAGGAGTTAATATTCAGCAATGACCGAAGAAATAACTGATATCAGAGAAAATGATATTCCTGTAAACATCGAAGATATTATGCATACTGCATATCTGCAATATTCATTAAGTGTTAATATAGGTAGAGCTATTCCTGATGTAAGAGATGGACTAAAATCAGGTAACAGACGTATATTATATGCAATGAGACAACTTGGTTTGACAAAATCCCATTCTTTCACTAAAAGTGCTAAGGTTGTTGGTGAAGTAATTGGTAATTATCATCCTCATGGAGATAGTTCTGTTTATGACACTATGGTAAGGATGGCTCAGGATTTCGCCATGAGAATGCCGTTGATAGACGGACAGGGAAACTTCGGGAGTATCGATGGTGATCCTGCAGCTGCATATCGTTATACAGAATGCAGAATGGAACGCCTGGCTGAAGAACTGCTTGCTGATATCGATAAAAATACAGTCGATATGGTTCCTACCTTTGATGAAACAACTGTTGAACCGACAGTATTACCTGCCAAATACCCAAATCTACTGGTAAACGGTGCCACTGGAATCGGTGTTGGGATGGCCACTAATATCCCTCCTCACAACCTCGGTGAAGTTATCGATGCTACAATAGCATTGGTTGATAATCCGACGATATCTATTCTAGAAATGATGGAATATATCAAGGCCCCCGATTTTCCTACCGGCGCTATTATTAGAGGTTTGGGAGAAATACATAGATTGTACCACACCGGTAGAGGTGTTATAAAAATAAGATCAAAAGCCGAAATTATTGAAAAAGATGGTAAAGAGCAGATAGTCGTATCAGAAATACCATATGCTGTAAATAAAGAAAATATGGTAAAAAAAATAGCTGATCTTGTTAGAGACAAAAGAATTACCGGAATTTCAGGGCTTAGAGATGAAACAAGCAGAAGAGTCGGTATAAAAATAGTCATTGATATTAAAAGAAATTCAATGGCCAGCGTAGTGCTGAATCAACTTTATGCACATACTCAACTTGAATCAGGTTTTGCATGTTCACTTCTTGTTGTTGACCACAATAGACCAAGAACAATGAATTTAAAACAGGTTTTACAGGCATACGTTGATCATAGGCTGGAAGTTATAACCAGAAGAATCATGTTTGCCCTCAAAAAAGCTGAAGCCAGAGCACATATTCTTGACGGATTATTAATTGCTGTAAAAAATATCGATGAAGTAGTCAAAATAATTCGTGAGTCGAGAGATAAAAATACAGCATGTGATGCTTTGATGGAACGCTTTAAATTAACTAAAATTCAGGCAAATGCAATTCTTGAAATGCGTTTGCATCAACTTACCGGCCTGGCTATAGAAGATCTGCAAAATGAATATGAAGAATTAATGAAGCATATTGACTATTTGAAATCATTATTAGCAGACAGGCAGCTAAGATTGGATGTAATGAAAGAGGAACTGCTTGAAGTAAAAACCAAATACAATAATCCGAGAAGAACTGCAATTGAGCATTCTGTAGATGACTTCAGCATAGCAGATTTAATCGAGAGACACGCATGTATAGTAACTGTTTCAAATACTGGTTACATCCAGAGAGTTCATACAGATACATTCAAAACTCAGCACCGAGGAGGCAAAGGTGTCAAAGGCATGAATACAAAAGATGAAGATCATGTTGAACACTTATTCGTTGCTGACAGTCATGACTTGATATTCTTCTTTACAGATAAAGGAAGCATGTACTGGTTAAATGTTTATGAAATACCTGAAGGAAGCCGTACAAGTAAAGGTAAAGCTATAATAAACCTTATCAAAGTTGAGCCTGGAGAACAAGTTAAAGCTATGTTAACAGTCAAACAGGAAGATATGACTGAAGATAACTTATATGTAACGATGGCTACTAAAAATGGATATATTAAGAAAACTCTGCTCTCTGCTTTTAAAAATTTAAGAAAAGGTGGAATAAGAGCAATTTCTATTGAAGATAATGACGATCTTGTTGATGTTTCAATTACTGACGGAAGCTATGAAATATTGATCAACAGTTCTCAGGGTATGGCCTGCAGATTCTTAGAAAGCCAGGTAAGGCCTATGGGAAGAACTGCAAGAGGCGTTACTGCTATGAGATTTAAATTAGAAAATGATTATTTAGTAAGTATGCTGGCAGTCAAATCTAAAGAAGAAGATGGGAAACTATTAACCGAAGAAGATTCAGAAGCTGAAACAATTGAAAATGATTCCCCTCAGGTACTTGTTATCAGTGATGGTGGAATGGGGAAACGAAGCTATATAAATACTTACAGGATGACTAAAAGAGGTGCAAAAGGTGTTGTAAGTATGCGCTTAAATGATAATGAACAGGTAATTTCCGCTATCCATGTTGAGCATGGAGATGAAATCATTATTACCACAAAATCAGGTCAGACTGTAAGAATTCCTACTAATGAGATAAGAACAATAGGAAGAGCATCTAAAGGTGTCAGAATAATGGATCTGAGAGGTAAAGATGACTCCATAGCAAGTGTTGCCAAGCTGATGGAAATAAAATTTGACGAGGATCAAATTGATCACAATGACGTTGAAACTGACGAAACCATTAATGATGAACAGGACAAAACTGAAGATACAGAAACTCAAACGACTGAAGAATAAACAAAAAAATGAAAATAAAATTTAAGACTAGAACTCTTAAATTTGATAAAAGAACTTTGATAATGGGAGTCCATAATGCGACTCCTGATTCTTTTTCAGATGGCGGTTCGTATAAAACAGTTGATGAAGAAATCAATCACTGCTGTACTATGTACAGAGACGGAGCAGATATTATAGACATTGGCGGAGAATCAACAAAACCTGGAGATAATTCAAATGTCAGTACTGGTGAAGAATTATCACGTGTTCTACCCATAATTAAAGGCATCAAAAAGAACTATCCGAACAGTATTATAAGTATTGATACAATGAAGCCTGAAGTTGCGTATGAGTCAGTTCAAGCAGGAGCAGATATAATTAATGATGTAAGCGGACTTGTGTACTCTGAGAAAATCGCTCAAATAGCATCTGAGACAGGAGCAGGATTAATTTTAATGCACATGAAAGAAAAGCCTAAAACTGAAAAATCTGATTATAGATACGATAATTTGATTAATGATGTATCTGACTTTTTATCAGAAGCAGTTAAAAAGGCAAAATCATACGACGTAAACGATGAATGCATAATAATTGATCCCGGTCTGGGCGGTGGAGCATTTGGCAAAAATACTATTCAGAATATAGAATTATTATCAAAAATTAATAAGCTTAAGAATATTGGATTCCCAATTCTTCTCGGTGCCTCGAGAAAATCTTTTATAGGCGATATTATTAATGAAAAAATATTGAGGAAAAGAGTTTATGGCAATTTAGCTATAGCAGCATGGGCAGCACAAAATAATATAGAAATAATCAGAGTACATGATGTTAAGGCCACTTCTCAGTTTTTAAAAATGTATAATGCCATTAAAAACTTTTAACTTTAAAACCATGAATGAAAATAAACACAGTAAAGTTTATAGAAAAATAATAACTGATATTCAAAATCAGATAGTTTCCGGCCAACTGCAGTTGGGAGATAAACTGCCTGCAGAAAGAACTCTAGTATCAAATTATAATGTAAGCAGGTCATCTGTTCGTGAAGCACTAAGAACGCTTGAAATAATTGGAATTATAGAATCACGTCACGGCGACGGTAATTACATAGCAAATAATATTTCTGACTTTTGCTTCGAACCTATTTCACTTTCATTTCAGCTTCAGAACGGCAAAATAGAAGATATATTTGAATTAAGAAATATGTTTGAGATTAGATCATCAATTCTAGCTGCTAAAAATATTACAGATATGGAAAAGCAGGAACTGAAAAAGCTTTTGACAAATTTTGATAATGTATCCTCAGCTGAATCCGTTGCTGAATATGATAAGAAAATACATAAGTCAATAGCAAAATACTCCAAAAATATTTTACTTATTACACTATACAGTGCTGTCGAAAAACTTGTAGAATTTACAATCAATTATAGATCCTCTACTGTGTCTATGGATAATTCACTGATAGAAATTCATAAGAATTTATGCAGGGCAATTATTAACAGAGATCCTCATGCAGCAAAGAGATATGCAGAAGAACATGCCACTATGTTCAATTAATAATAATCCAATAGTTCTAGCCTTCTCCTTCAAAATCAACTGCTTTTTTTAGAATAATATTCATACTATTTTCTTTCATATTTGTAAATGGATATTTTGCAATTATATTTATTGGTCTGACCAATAAATATTTTATAGGAAAATATATTATGAATATAGTTTTAGATAGTTTATTGCCGATATTTGGTTTGATGCTATTAGGCGCCCTTAGCAAAAAAACCAATATATTAGGAAAAAACAGTGATAAAGTTATTTCCAGGTTTGTGTTATATTTTGCACTTCCTGCAATTTTATTTATTGCTGTTGCTGAAGCACCGATTGAAAAATTAATGAATATTAAATTTATTATTATATCAGCCATAATTTTAGGAGCATTTTATACAATAATTTTTATTGCTTCATATCTGGCAGAGAAATCAGCTCCTATCAGTTCATTGCGATCACTTGCATTGAGTTTTCCAAACACTGCATTTATGGGAATTCAAATACTGTTATCTCTGTTTGGAGAAAAATCTCTGCTTCCACTTGCCATGATTAATTTATTGACAACAATACTGTTCTGCTGCACAATTTTAGTCCTTGAACTGACGGAAAAAAAACAGCCGAAATCTCGACAAATTCATAAAAAACTACTCAAGATAATGATTAAACAGCCAATTATGCTCGCAATCATTGCAGGTATTATTATTTCAGCTCTCAAAATTCATCTGCCAATGGTTCTATCCGGTTTTTGTCATCAGCTTGGAGAGACAGCAGGCCCCTGTGCAATGTTTATACTTGGCGAAAAACTGCTTGATATAAAATTTAATTCTTTTTTCAACAGAGCTACTACACTCGGCTGCGTACTTAAACTTATCATAATGCCGACTGTAACTCTGATAATGATGCTGGTATTTCATGTTAATCCATTCTGGGCAGCATGCGGTTTTCTGCTCATGTCGCTTCCCTGTGCCAGCAGCACATATATGATTGCTGTTGACAAAAAACTTTATATCAAAGAAAGTTCAGAACTAATAATTGTATCAACAATAGTATCATTTATAAGTTTATCTGTAATTATTCTTCTTATTCAGAATATTTGGCCAACTGTACACTTTATAATATAATTTATTAAGTTTAAAATTATTAAAACTGTTGTTATATTATAATGTATTTAAAAAAATTAATTATGGAGATATATTTTGCAGAAAAATATAAAAACCTTATATAGCACTTCAGAACAGGATACAGAAAATATAGCTTTTGATTTAGCCAGACATACCCCTTTCGGTTCTGTAATATGTTTAAGCGGTAATCTGGGAGCGGGCAAGACTGTTTTTGCCAGAGGTTTTGCCAGAGGAATGGGAATCAAAGATATTATATCAAGCCCTACTTTCAATATTGTAAAAGAGTATGAAGCCTCCGACAATAAATGGATGTACCACTTAGACCTATACAGAATTAATGATTCTGATTCTGCCTTGGCTTTTGGTATTGATGAGTATATAAGTGATGCCAATGCTATTACATTAATAGAATGGTCGGAAAGAATAGAAGATATCCTTGAACCGGGACGAATAACTGTCAATATAGAAAGAACAGATAAAGGCAAACGTCAAGTTAAAATTGTTCAAGAAAATATTTAAAATCTTTTGGATAAGGACTTTTAACAGTACATTTTTCTCCTGTGACAGGATGAGGAAACTCTATTTTTCCAGCATGTAGCAGTTGTCTTTCTGCCACCAGCCTAGCCCTCCCTCCGTAAACAGTATCTCCAATAACAGGTAGTTTTTTGTATGCTAAATGAACTCTGATCTGGTGAGTTCTTCCTGTCAAAATTTTTATCTTCATTAAACTCACAGGAATATCTGAAATAAAACCTTTTTTTACCAAATCACATATTGTAACTGCATTTTTTCCATTTCTGGTTACAACACTCATTTTCTGTCTGTTTATAGGATGACGCCCGATCAATGTCTCTAATTCAAAATGAGTTCTTTCTGGATGACCGTAAACTATAGCACTATACTCTTTTTTAACTTTACGTGTAGAGAAACTTTCAGAAAGTTTAAATTTACTTATAGGATTTTTTGCTATAATCAGGCATCCTGAAGTATCCTTATCCAGTCTGTGAACAATACCCGGCCTTTGTACACCATCTTCACCATCTTCGTTAATAAACTGTTCTGAAAAATTATTATCTCTACCGATAAGTGCATTCACTACTGTGCCTGACCAATTACCTGCTGCAGGATGAACAACAACACCAGGAGGCTTATCTATTACCAGTAAATCATTATCTTCATATAAGATATTGAAAGTAAAATCTTCTGGCTTTGGAAGTTCAAAGTTTTCTTTTTCAGGCCATTTTATGCCTATTTCGTCATTTGTAGAAACTGTGAATTTTGGTGTTTTTATTAATTCTCCATTTACTGTTACATTGCCATTTCTAATTAATTTCTGAATATACGATCTTGAGTATGATAAATTCAGGATACTGAAAAAAAGATCCAGTCTCCCTCTCATAAACTTCTTGTCCACTACAAATATTTCAATATTATCTGATGATTGGTTTTTCATTAACCGTTTACTATTAATAATTAACTATTAAGCTTTTTTGATTTGTTCATAATTTTATGATGACAAATGCCGTATATGACAACTATTATAACCAAGCCAAGTAATATCCAGATAAAATTACCCATAATCATGTCTTTACCTTTATAAACAATATCGCCATAACTCATATTTTTGGAAATACTTCCAAGATAATAACCTATTAAACTTAAAACTGTTACCCAGATGCCTGCACCTAAAACTGTAAATAGAATAAAAGTGCTGTGCCTCATTTTAGAAAGTCCTGCAGGTATTGATATTAACTGCCTGATTGCAGGTAGAAGTCTGCATACAAAAGTAGTAACTTCGCCATATTCTCTAAATATTTCTTCAGCTCTTTCTAAAGTTTGAGGTTTTAGAAAAAAATATTTTCCATATTTATAAAGTATCGGCCTTCCTAAAAGCAGAGCAAGGTAATAATTAAAATAAGCTCCTGCCAATGATCCGACTGTTCCGATTATTATTGCTACAACTAAATCTAATCCCGGGGATGCAAATGAAAGCCCCGCCCTATATGCTAAAAAACCGGCTGGTATCATTATTACTTCACTTGGAAACGGAACCAATGAACTCTCTAAAGCCATTAAAATAAAAATTATTAGAAACCCCCACACATGTGCATAAGAAATAGCCCAGTCTATATGCTTAATGATTAAATCAGTTTCACTCATATTATATTATTTCCTTAAATTATTGTTAGAATTAACCTAAATGTTTTATTATCAGGCGAATCAATTTAGTAGATTGAAAACTTAAAGCTGGTTATTATACTCCTGATTCATCTTATTTAAAATTTCTTTTTGCCTAATTATTGCAGCTTTTTTCTGTATTTTGATCATTTTGCTTTCCAAACCCAGCTGTTTTGCATCTAAATCAATTATCTGATTTGCCATACCATCATATTCTGATACGCATGAATCCGACTCTTTTATAAGCGCTTTAAGTTCTTCTGACTTAGGAAACTCCTTCAGAATTTTCTCTATTTCTCCTGTCTGATATGCAAATTCCTGTTTTTTCTCCGCAAGTTTTATTTTCTGTTCCAAAAACCAGACTCTGGATTCAAGTTGCCTAATTTCATTTTTCCTGCCGTTATCATATACATTTGCAAGTTCTGTATAAGTATTTTTCAACTGTACCTTTAGTTTATTATATTTATCAATAGCTTCTGCAACTCTTTTTGAGGTATTAGAATTAACCTGTTCTTTCACATTTATTCCTTGTGCAAAATCTCTTAATTTTTGAGCTCTTATATTAAAATTCTGTTTGCTTGAACCGGAAACAGCTTTACCGTTGGTCATTTCAAAGTAGCTGGCACTATCATCTGCAATAAGAGTTGAAATACTTAATAAAAATAAAAAAGTAGCAGTTAATATCATCCTCATTTAAATTCTCCAAGTTAAGATTATTGTTAAAAAAATAATATTACTTCAATATTTTTAATACACTAATTACATTCTAAGTCTAAAATCTGAAATCTGAAATCTGAAACCTGAAATTTTAAACATTAATTATCAAATTTATATATGAAATAAGAGTTTTATATGTAAATTATATTATACGGAATTAATAATTAAATTAAGGTGGAGAAATGAAACAGAAAGTTCTAGATAAATTCATAAGATATATCAAGATAGATACTCAATCTGACGACTACTCAAAAACATACCCAAGCACATCAAAGCAATTTGATCTTGCTAAATTATTAATGAACGAGCTGAAAGAACTAGGTTTAAATGATGCCAGTGTAGATGACAACTGTTATGTTACAGCCACCTTGTCTTCGAATTTACCTGAAACTAATAGTGACAGTATTCCCGTAGTTGGCTTTATTGCTCATATGGATACTGCCACCAATTTACCAGGTAAAGTTACTAATCCTCAAATAATTTCTAATTATCAGGGAGGCAATATTGCTCTTCCCAACTGTACAGACGCAATGATTTCTATTGAAGATAATCCATACCTTAATAACTGTATCGGAGATACAATCATTACAGCTGATGGAACTACTCTTTTAGGTGCAGATGATAAAGCAGGTATTGCAGCAATTATCACAATGGCTGAATACCTGATAAATAATCCTGATATTAAGCATGGAACGATAAAAATAGCATTTACTCCTGATGAAGAAGTCGGTCAAGGGGTCAAATATTTTGATATTAAAAAATTTGGTGCAGATTTCGCATATACAATTGACGGTGGAATGCCCGGCATGATAAATAAAGAGACTTTTTCTGCAGACAGTGCAACAATAGACCTTTACGGAAAAGATATTCATCCAGGAAAAGCTAAAGGAAAGATGATAAATTCAGCTGTTGCAATGGCTGATTTAATCAATAAACTGCCTAAAAATATGACCCCTGAAACTACAGAAAACTACGAACCTTATATTCATGTTCATACATCAAACGGCACTGTTACTAAATCTACTATTGAACTGTTGTTGAGAGATTTTAAAACTCGGGGATTAACTAAATTAAAAAATATAATTGAAAAAGCAATTGAAGAAACTAAAGAAGAATATGAAGGGCTGAAAATTGATTTAAAAGTTGAGGAATCATACAGAAATATGGCTGAATATCTGGCTGACAAACCGGAAATTCTTGATTATTTATGGAAAGCAGCTGAAAAATCAGGCATTACACCGGAATGGGAACCAATTAGAGGAGGTACAGACGGTTCTAAACTGTCAGAAATGGGATTACCGACTCCAAACATATATACAGGCGGTAACAACTGCCATAGCAAAACAGAATGGTTATCTTTAAATGCCCTGGAAAAAACAGTTTGGACAATAATAAACTTAGTACAAATAATTGCTGATAATAAAAGTACCTAACTAATAGAATTGCTTCATAAAAGATATACTGAATCAAGTTAAAAAGACTTCCTGCCAGTATATCTTTTTCTTATATTTCTCCAATAAATAAATTATTAATTGACAATATTTAAACACCAGTTTTTTTCATCAACTTCAATGTTATGTATCCATTCAACTTATTAAAGCTATCAAATAAGCCTTATCATTATATCCTTGTGCAGCATTTTGTACAAAATCATTATTTAAAATTATTATAATTCCTATATAATTATATAAAAGAACAAACTATAAACCTAGCTATGTTATGGACTCCTGTATTTGATGGAAAAACGATTTAAAATACTATGTTTAACCTCTATTGGTGGAATAGTTGAATATTACGATTTTTATGTTTATATATTTTTAGCTAATTTTATTGCTGAAAATTTTTTTACCGGCACGGCATTTACCAGATTAATGCTAACTTATTCGATTTTTGCTGTGGGATATCTTTTAAGACCGATTAGCAGTATTCTTCTCACCTATTTGAGAAATAAATATGGAGAGAAAAATATTTCTCTTTTTTCTATTTTCATCATGACCTGGGCAACTTTTTTTATTGGATGCATCCCGGATTATCATACGATTGGAATAACTGCTCCCCTGCTTTTATTATCTTTCAAAGCAATACAGGGATTAGCACTCGGCGGAGAAATCCCTGCTTCAATAACATATGTGCAGAAAAATATACAAGAGAAGAAAAAACTTTTTGCAGGAACTATTATTTTAATAAATATTTTAATAGGTGTTTTGAGTGCATCTCTTATTACTACAATTCTTATAGCATCATTTACACCTTCAGAAATAAAACTATATGCATGGAGAATACCATTTTTAATAGGAGGCATACTTGGAGGTATCGGTTGGTATATCAGGTGTAATATAATACCAAAGATGCCCGAGTCAAATAATAAACTATACAAAGAAAAAAAATTAAGAATCCCAATATTCGACATAATAGAAAAATACACTTTAAGCTTTTTTATCGGAATGTCTCTTGCACTGTCAATGGCTACAATGATTATTTTCTTTTTCCTGATGCTTCCGAGCTATTTAATATACTTCTATAACTATGACTTTAGTACAGCATTTCAAATCAACATACTTTCAAGTATTATATTAGTTATATCTACGATATTAATAAGCATTATCATCAGCAAAACTTCAATTGAACCATGGATTTTCTTACTCATTGGAAACATTCTCACTATTCCGGCTTCTGTTTTTGTGTTTAATTCATTTATAAATTACGACCTTGTAAGCCTTACTATCAGTTTAGTTATAATGGCTGTTATTGTAGGATTCAGCAATAGTACACTTATGGTGATTCTGGCAAAATTATTTACAGATAGAGTCAGATATTCAGGTTTATCATCAGCCTACAATATTGCCATGGCTCTTGCCGGTTGTTTAGTTCCCATTACAATAATTTTTTGGAGCAAAGAGTATTATAATATTTACTTTATGCCTTTATATTTCGTATTATTTGTTTGCGTATTGGGAAGCATTTCTGCATCATTGATCCCAATAGCTATGAAAAAAATAAAAGATAGACCTAGAATTACCAATAAATTTCACCCTGAATATTATAAAAGTTAATTTGCAGATTAAATAAATATGGATAAACATTCTTCAAAAGTAGCATTTTGTGGATTCAGCGCCTTTTTTACATCTTTAGGCATTACTCTGTTTGCTTACCCAGTACTCTTACCATACGTCATAGAGGAAAAATGGGTAACAGAAGATATTGCCAATATTATTTTAAACTTTGATGAAGTTGGCTTTATAATCGGGTTAATTGCAACTACATTTTTGCATAAATTCTTCTCCTGGAAACAAATATTAAGATATTCATTATTACTGTCCTCAATTTCACTTGCTTGCCCTCCTATTATCATTAACTTTTACTGGTTATCAATATGCATATTGTTTATGAGTTTTTTATCAGGCATCATAGTAAGTTCAGCTCCTCCTTATCTGCTTTCAACAGTTACTGATAATAATAAAAGTTTTGTTGCAGGAGTAATGTACTCAGGAACTGGATTTGGTTTTGTTTTCACAAGTATTATTATTGACATATTTGTAGGCCATGGCCTTCATATAATTTGGTCAGCTTTCGCAATTATAATTCTTATCTTTGCGATATTCAGCTGGTTTTTATGGCCATCGGAAAATAGTGTTATTAAAGAAGTAATAAAAGATCAAAGTAAACCTGCTCAAAAAAAATTAAATTATATTAAAACAATAGTTTTTACATGTATTCTCTTTGAGATAGGAACATCTGCTATAATTCTTTACCTGGAAGAATATCTATACATATATAAGAAGTTCAGTACTCATGAAACATCTTTAGCCTGGCTCCTTGTAGGAATAGGTTCAATTCTTGGCACACTAATTTTTGGTTATTTATCAAAATATTTGGGTATTAAGTATACGTTTATGATAACCATCCTTTTAGCAGGTTCATCTACAATGCTGTTAGGTATAATTTCAATGCGAGGGATGATTTTACTGCTAACATTAGCAGGAAGTTTAGGCATATATGCAGGAGTTGCTATGTATGCAGCATATAACAATTTGGCAAATACCGGAAAATTCAGTCTTATATCCTGGCAAATTATTATATTAGCAGAAACAATTAGTGCCTGGCTTGCTATATTACTATTTGGATTTCTCTTACAATATGATGTTCACTACTCTATGATATTTATAATCTGTGGTGCATTATTAATATTTGCTCTAGTTGTTACCATGCTACTACCAAATATTAAAACAAAAACAAGATCATAAATAAAAGTATTATTTAGTGATATTGAAATATACTATATTCCAGATTTAATTATATATAGATTGTTTGTAAATGGAAAAAAATAAAGAAAAAACATTAAATAACTTATTCATTTCATCAGAAGAATATAATACAGTCATCTACAACTGGAATGATACTGAATCACCGTATCCAAAAAATAAAACAATACACCAGTTATTCGAAGAGCAGGTTGAACGAACACCTAATAATATTGCTGTAATATTTGAAGATATACGTCTTACTTATAAAGAGCTAAATAAAAAATCTAATCAATTGGCTTTTATAATTAGAGAAACTTATAAAGAAATATATAATACCAACTTATTGCCTGACACATTAATTCCTATTTGTGTAGAAAAAAGTCACGAAATGATCATTGGCATATTAGGTATTCTTAAAGCTGGAGGTGCATATGTACCTATTGCGTCTAATCTCCCTGATAAAAGAATTAAAGATATATTAAATAATACAGGTGCCAAACTTATTTTGACTGAAAAAAAAATATTGAGACAAAACTCTGCATTACAAAAAATTAATAATATTATAATTAATGATACCAGTATTACAAGTTTTCCGAAGTCTTACTCATTTCATCTAACAACAAATAGTAAATCTCTTGCATATGTCATATATACCTCTGGTTCCACAGGATCACCAAATGGAGTCATGATTGAACATAGAAGTTTCATAAACTACTATATAAATTTTTTAAAATATACTAAAATTAAAAAAACTCATATCGTAGATTTTTCACTGTCAATAGGTTTTGATGCTGCTATAACAACATATATTTGCCCTCTCTTGCATGGTAATACTATATCAATTTGTCCTAAAAAGATTTTTTTTAATCCTATAAACTATATAAATTATATATGCATAAATAATATATCTATCATAAAAACAGTACCTAGTTATTTCAAACAATTCAGCCATTTAATCACAGATAATTTAAGACATAATATCAAAACTATTATCCTTGGTGGAGAAAAATTAACTCCAGATATTTTTAACTTTTTACATAAAAATATTGACATAAAAATAATAAATGAATATGGTCCTACTGAAACTACTATAGGTTGCACACAAAATATTTTAATGACAAATAATACTGTAGTTAATTCAATTGGAAAACCATTTTCAAATAATCAAGTATTTATTTTGAATAAAAACTTATTACCTACTCCTATAGGTACCAAAGGAGAATTATATATAGGAGGAGATGGGCTAGCTAGAGGTTATTTGAATAATGCCAGATTAACAAAAAAAAAATTTATAGAAAATCCTTTTGTTTTAGACAAAGAAAAAAAAATAGGTCATAACCTTAGAATATATAAAACAGGAGATATTGGCAGGTGGCTACCTGATGGTAATATCGAATTTATTGGACGAACAGACGATCAGGTAAAAATATCAGGTAATAGAATAGAATTGGGCGAAATTGAAAATAAACTATCTAAATATCCTTTAATTTCTCAATGTGTTATAAAAATATATGAAAAAGAAGATATTAAATATATTTGTGCATATTACTCAAATGTGAAAAATAAATTAATTGATAATAAAAGATCTAAAGATGAGAACCTTATCATAGATACTTGGAGATTACTGTACAATCAAGAATATAATAATATTACTAATGAATATTTAAATAAAGAATACATAGGGTGGAACAGTTCGTATACGGGGCGTCAAATAGCAAGAAATGAAATGCATGAATGGAGAAAATCTACGATTAAAAGAATCATGTTGTTAAAACCTTATTTTGTATACGAAATAGGTTGTGGAAATGGATTAATTATGAGCCCACTGCTCAGTCATGTTCATAAATATTTGGGAATTGACTTTTCTAAAGAGATAATATCCAAAGTAAAAGATACTCTAAATAAATTAAATATTACTAATGCAAAAGTTTATAATGTAAAGGCTGATGTACTAGATACCATACCTGATTTATTAATAAATAAATTAAAGCCTGATACAATTATTATTAATTCTGTTATACAATATTTTCCTGATATTAGTTATCTAGAAAAAGTTCTGACTAAATCTATCAATGTAGTGGAAGAAGGGAAAATTTTTATTGGTGATATTAGAGACTTTAGATTAATTGAAGAATTTCATATTTCTGTTCAAATTTTTAAATTTCATAAGAAAAATAATAGTATTGAAAATATTGTCAAACAAAATATTAATAAAGAAAATGAACTACTAGTAGCCCCTGAATTTTTCATAAAATTCGCAACGAATAATAAAAAAATAAGTTATGTTGAAATACTACCCAAAAAAGGAAAATTCCTTACTGAAATGAATAAATTCAGATATGATGTAATTCTTCATATTAGTTCTAATTTACAAACTAATAATAAGATAAATATAAATTGGTCTGAATTTAAATCTAACGCTTCATTAACAAAAGCACTACAAGAAAAACATGAATATCTGGCTGTATGTAATTATCCAAATAAAAGAATAGTAAATGAAACAAAACTAGTTCCATTTTTATCATACAATACAAGTAAACTAGTATCTGAGTATACGAGATTAGATAGTAAAAATAAAAAGACTCTTATGCCTGAAAACTTATATAAACTTGCTAAAAAATCAAAATATAAACTTTATATAACTTTATCTATCTCGGATAAATCATGCTATAATTTAATATTTTACAAAAAAAATATTGAAAAATTAAAATATTCTCTTCATAAGACAAATTGTCAGAAATTAATTCCAGAAGTTCTTTATAACAGTCCTGCTATAAATTATCAGAAAATAAAAATTTCTGTTGATAATTTACGAAATTATCTTTCAACAATGCTTCCGACATATATGATTCCTTCATTCTTTATTGAACTTGAAAAATTACCATTAAACACTAATGGAAAAATAGACAAAAAAGCCTTACCTTACCCTGAGTTTAAGGAAGATAATACTAACTACATGGCACCGCGTAATCACACAGAAAAAATACTAGCATCAATTTGGTGTAAAGTTCTCAATCTAAAAAAAATTGGTATACATGATAATTTTTTCCATTTTGGTGGTAATTCTCTATCATCAATTAGAATTATTATTGAAGTAAAAAAAGAACTAAATATCAACCTCAACTATACTTCTATCCTAGAACATCCTACAATTTCTCAATTCTACAAACAAATAACAAAGTATAACAACGAATTATTAGATCGAGATTGCTTTAAAAATAAATACCCTATAAATGCCTTAAAAAAATTTCCTTTATCAGATATGCAAAATAATATTTGGTTCGACATACAGGCAACTGGAAATGAACTTATTTATAACGAACATATTACGGTATATATCAATAGCAACTTAGACATATCTAGATTAGAATCATGTATTAATCTCCTTATCAAACATCACGAGCAACTTAGAACTAAATTTAAAACTATAAAAAATAAAATATGGCAAATTGTTGAAGATGAATTAATAATTAAATTAAAATATTTTGACCTAAGCGTGAAGCATAATCCAGAAAATAAATTCAGATATTATGCAAACATATTTATAAAAGAAATATTTAACTTAAATCAAACACCCTTAATTAGATTTTTCCTATTTAAATTAGATAATAATAATTTCAAATTATTAATTGTATTTCATCATATAATATCAGATGCAACATCCATCAATAAGATTTTTTTACCTAATTTAAAAAGAATATACGAAGATAAAAAAAATTATAACAAATTTAAAATGTTAAAACTACCTGTATCTTATTACTATAATGTCCTAAATGATAAAAAAAATATTCTTGCTATAGATAAAAGAAAAATAGATTTCTGGGAAAAATTTGCTGAGGAATATAAACCATCAGAATTTCCTCCATATGGAAAGAACAAAAAACTGTTTATTAGAAGTGGAAGTCAGATTACATTCCAAATATCAAAATCTGATACTATGAGAATTAAAGCTATCGCAAAAGCAAACAATGTAAGTCTATTTACAATTCTACTATCTTTTTTCTACTTATCCTTGTACAAATATACTGAAAATAAAAAAATTTGTATAAATACCGTAATTGATGGAAGAAATGATGAAAATTTAGTAACCTTGTTTGGTAACATACTACAAAATCTATTGTTATCTATAACAATAGGAGGTAAACAATCGTTTCAAGATTTCATTAAAAAAGTTCATAATAGAAATATTGAAATATATAAAAATAAAATTCCTTATAATTTAGTTTTAAATACTTATAGGAGGAAAAAATATTTAGAAAATTTTTCAAATATTGCATTTGTTTTAGAGCCAAGACAAGAACTCGAATATAAAAACTGGTATTTTGACCTAATACAAGCACATTCTGGAGCAGTAAAAGATAAGATTTTATTGGATTTTGATGAGAAGAATAATACATTATTAGGTCGTTTAGAATATGATTATTCTTTATATAAGCAAAGTTTTATACATCAATTTATTTCAAATTTTCTACAACTGATATCAAATATTATTTTAAATCCAAATAAACGACTAAGTGAATACTCTTGTCTAGCAGAGAAAGAATATAACAAAATAGTTTATGAATGGAATAAAACTGAAACCATATACCCTGATATAACGATACACCAACTTTTTGAAGAGCAAACAAGTAAAAATCCAAATAATATAGCTATAGTCTTTAAAGATAAAAACCTTACTTATAAAGAACTTAATGAAAAATCCAATCAATTATCTATTTGGATTAGAAAAAAATATAAAGAATTATATGATACAAATTTAATGCCTGATTCTTTAGTACCTATTTGTATTGAGAGAAGCCTTGAACTGATAATCGGTATATTAGGCATACTCAAAGCTGGTGGTGCATATGTACCTATTGACCCTAATTATCCTAGCAATAGAATAGAATATATACTACACGATACTGATGCTAAGCTGATTTTGACACAAAATCACATTTATGAAAACAAAAACCTACCAGCACATATTACACCAATCATTATAAATAATTCAGAAATAGACAAATTATCAAAAACAAACAGCAAACAACCTTCAACTACATCACAATCCTTGGCTTATATAATATACACATCAGGATCTACTGGCAACCCTAAAGGTGTAATGATTGAACATAAAAGCCTAGTAAATCAGGCTTGTTTAGCAAAGACAAACTATAATATAACAGATGAAGATAATATATTACAATTTTCAAATATTAATTCTGATATTTCAGTAGAAGAAATTTTCCCATGCCTAATAACAGGCTCTTCATTAATTTTAAAAGATAAAAGTTTAATATCCCCTTATGAGTTAATAAATTTAATTAAAAATTATAAAATAACACTTGTTGACTTACCTACTTCTTATTGGAATGAATTAGTAAATACTCTTAATACTATATCTATTCCTGAATGCTTAAGGCTAATGATTATAGGAGGAGAAAAAGTTGATATCAAAAAATATCTAATCTGGAATAGATTTATTGAGAATAAAGTTAGATTAATAAACACCTATGGTCCTACTGAGGCAACTGTAATTGCAACCATTTTCAAAACACAACCCAGTAATAAATTCTTTAAAAAATATACAGATATTCCAATAGGTAAGCCAATTCAAAACTATAAATTATATGTATTAGATTCAAAACTAAATCCTACACCAATAGGAGTAAAAGGAGAATTATGTATAGGTGGTGTTGGGATAGCTCGAGGCTATTTGAACAACGATACATTAACAAAAGAAAAATTTATAACTAATCCATTTGTTACAGACGCAGAACAAAAATTAGGCAAAAATCTATGGATATATAGGACTGGCGATATTGTTCGATGGTTATCAGACGGCACTATTGAATTTTCTGGCAGAATTGACAATCAGGTAAAAATACATGGTCACAGAATTGAGTTGGAAGAAATAGAAAATACCCTCTCAAAACATCCTTTCATATCTCAATGTATAGCAACTATATATCAAAAAAATCCTGAAGTAGAGTATTCCGACAAACAACTCTGTCTTTACTATGTATTAAAAAAAGATGCGCGAATATGCAAAAACTCTGATGAATTGAAAATTGTAGATAAATTAAGAAAATATTTAAAAAAATTACTTCCTGATTATATGGTTCCTTCCTTTTTTGTAAAGCTTAAAAAAATACCATTAACGATTAATGGTAAAATAGACAAGAAATCATTACCAGCATTAAACATAAAAGAATTAATTTCGATCAATTATACATCACCCAAAACACAAACGGAAAAAGAATTAGCACAAATCTGGCTCAACATTTTAAAGTTAACAAAAATAAGCATTCATGATAATTTTTTCCATATTGGAGGTCACTCTTTATTATCAATAAGTTTAATTACTGCTATTAATGAAAAATTTAAAAAACAATTAAAAATTAAGGATATTTTTAACTATCCTACTATTTATGAACTGGCTAATTATATAAACAATGGTCATACAATAATTAACTCCTGTATATCAAATATTTCAAATGATTTGAAATATTATGAAATTTTACTTAGCAAAATCAATACAAAAAATTTAAATAGCTCATATAAACAAACTAATATTCTTTTGACTGGAGCATCAGGTTTTCTTGGGATTTACCTCCTCGAATCATTAATAAAAAATACTAATTGCACTATATATTGCCTTATAAGAGGAAAAAACATAGATGAAATCTATAATAAAATTTTAAAAAGGCTAACACTATTTAATAAAGAATTTTTATATGACTTCTCAAGAATAATTTTTATAAAAGGAAATTTAGGAAAAACTAAATTAGGGCTATCTAGCAATGACTATAATACTATTTGTGACAAAGTTGATATAATATATCATAATGGAGCAAAAGTAAATCATGTTTATAATTATGAAACATTAAAATATGAAAACGTAAACAGTACATATGAGATAATAAAAATATCTTCAACATCTAAATTAAAAAAAATCAACTATATTTCTACTAATGAAATATCATTTTTACCTACTAATGTAAATGAACTTCCTTACAGCTTTTCTGGTTATGAACAAACTAAGTTCATATCAGAGCAAATACTTTTACAAGCATCACATATTGGTATTCCTACAACTATTTTTAGACCTGGCAATATTACAGGTGATTCAATAACTGCCAAATCTAATTATATTAATAATAATTTATTACTTCTACTTAAGAGCTGTATTCAACTAGGTTGTGCACCTAATTTCAAAAACGAAACAATAGAAATGACTCCAGTAGATATTCTAAGTAAAAAGATAATTCAATTAGGACAAAATGATTTAACTTTAGGTAAAACTTATAACTTAGCTAATCCTAATAATTTAAAATGGATTGATTATATTACAAAATTAAATACAATTTTCGGATATAAAATACGTCTTATTGATACAAATAAGTGGAAAAATATTATAAGTAAAATGAATGTAACGAATGCTCTGTATCAACTAAAAGATTATTATTTAAACTATAAAGATATAAAGCATATAGAAATAACAGGAGTTTCTCAAGATATTGATCCGAATTTATCTTTCCAAGATGATTATGATAAATTAATAAGGTTATATATAGCATACCTTCAAAAAGTAGATTTTTTACCCAAACCAAAATAAATATTTATCATACTCAGGACTTCACTAGGATTATAGAACCTTATAAAAAGTAAAAGAATATTTCATAGAAAATAACTTATTTTAACCTGAATAGTTATGTAAAAGTCAAGTATATCTCAACCTTTTTCTTATATTGCAACATTCATACATTAACAATTGATAATTTTACAATTAACCATTATTTTATCATTTTCTTCTAAACATTACTACAGTAATGTCATCAAACTGTCCACCTTGTTCAAAATCATGGACATCTGCTATAAGTTCCTGAACAACTTCTTTTACTATTTTACTTTGATTTTTGACAATAAATTCTGCCAATCTATTCTCTCCATACTCTTCTTCAGAAGGAGAATTAGCTTCTGTGACCCCATCCGTATAAAGTACTAATGTTTCACCAGGGTTAAGTATTATTTCAGATGAGTTATAGTCCAAGTCAGGAAGAAAACCTGCAACTGTATCCCCTAAACATCCAATATATTCGTGTTCACCAGATGCTTTAACTAGCAATAACTCATTATGTCCGGCATTTGCATATTTTATTTTTCCAGAATTCAATTCATAATAAATAAGAAAAATTGTAACAAACATATTAATATTATGACTGGCTAAAATCTCATTAGTTATTTTAAGTGCTTCCGCCGGATCATCGGGTTCATTTGTACAAACATTTCTTAGAACACGCTTTGCAATGCTCATGAAAAATGCAGCAGAAATACCTTTTCCTGAAACATCTGCTATCAATATAACCATTTTATTATCAGAAAGAAAAAAGAAATCATAGAAATCACCTGCTACATCTTTAGCCGGATGCAATTCTGCAAATAACTCAATTCCTATATTTTTGTAAGTATTTGTAATTCTAGGTAATATAGCCTGCTGTATCTGACGGGCAACCTTAACTTCATTTTCCACTTTAGTCTTTTTTGCAATTTCTTTTTCTACATTTTTCATATAGGTACGTAATTCACCGCCAAGGCTGTTAAATGAAAGTCCAAGATCTTTTATTTCTGATGTACCTTCCAATAAAACTGAAGCACCAAAGTTACCTTCTCCCATTTTTACTGCTCTATTTCTAAATTTAACTATTGGTATTATTAAGTATTTTCGGAAAAAAATAACTATAAGCAATATAGAAATCATAAGAAAAAAACCTGATAAAAACATGAAATTCATTTTAAAACCTGAAATTGTAGATTTCATCATATTTCTGGTTTTATTAACAGGTTTAAGTAATAAATCTACAGGCACAGCCGTACATAACACCCAATCGTTAAACTTCATCCTTGAAAAAGCTGCAATATATTTTTTATTCTTATAACTAGTATGCAAAATACCATTTTTTGTAAGTTTAGATTTTATGTTTATTTCTTTAAAAAAAGATGGATCGATCATATCTTTATACTTTATTGATACGACAGCAGCATAATTTTTATTCCCAATGAAGACTTGTCTATTATATATATCCGTTTCAAATTTACTAGCATTTACAAGATATTTTGGACAAGCAATAATTTTCCTATTTTTTTTATCAAATATAAATGAAAAAATATTTTCCTTTGTTTTAGAAATTGATTTATTTATTTTTAGTATCTTTTTAGTTAACGATAATAAGCTTATATCAATACCTGCATAAATTATTAATTTTCCTGCTAAATCAAAACGTCTATAGCCACATGTAAGAATTATATTCCCTGCTTGTGGTTTACTTGGTGGAGAAACTTCTAACTCTGTTCGTCCTCCATCTAAAGTTTCTTTTTTTGCACTAATTAAATAAGCTCTTTCATCTTTTGCAAATTTCAAAAAAGAGAGTTCATCTCCTTTTTGATAATTAACAAGTAAATTATCATTGAAAATCATTAAAAAAACATCTAGGTAAATATCTGAAGAATTATCAATATTCTTAAATAATGGATTTAAAAAAGAAAGTAAAAATGAAAGTTTAGCTATTTTTAAAGGTACTTTTTTCTCCTTACCAGCATATACTGTATATATATTACTTTTTGTTTTATTGTACAAATTTCCCTTAGCAATTTTTCTAAAGAACTTATTTTGATATGTTGTCAATATTTTTTTATCAAAATTAAACTTATCAATATTTTCGTAAATAAAAGCAACTTGATTACCATACACTTTAGCAAGCTTAGCAGCATCTAAAAATATTAATGAATATTCATTTGCCTTATATCTGGTTTTTGTTAAAAACAATTCAGACGCCTGCTTTGTAATAACTTCTTCAACTTCATTAGTAGCATATGCACCAAGACTTATTATCGATTCGACTGCAGCAAATGCCAAGAAAATCATTGAAGAACCGAGTATAAGTACAAGTCCAGTTATAAATACTGTGTTCAATTTTATATTTTTTAATTTAAGCATTTTTTCTAATCTATATAATTTATTAATTTTTTCTGATAAAAACCAAAATTGTCATATCATCAAATCTTTTAATATCGGCAAATTTTTTAACATCATCTAATATATTATTGGATAGCTCATGGGCTGATTTTCTTTCTTGCTTTTTAATAAACTTTTTAAATCTGTTTTTCCCATAAAAAACACCATTCTGATTATTAGCATCTAATAATCCATTTGTGTAAAGTATTAATGTGTCGTCAATTTTTATTTCCCTGCTGTTTGAATGATATTGTGCAGCCTGCATAAATCCTAATACCGGTTCTCCCATAATACCTATTTCTTCAATTTTTCCCTCTGTATCTATTTTTATAATATTAGGATGACCAGCATTTGAAAATTTAGCTGTATTTGTCTTTAAATCATAATAAATTAAAAAAACTGAAATGAACATATCAATGCCATATTCTTCACAAAGAGTTTTATTAACTATAGTCATAACTTCTGCTGGGTCACTTTGGGATTGGAGACATGTATCCCTGATAACAGATTTTGCTACAGTCATATAAAAAGCAGCAGATATACCTTTACCTGAAACATCTGCAACTAGAAAAGCTATTTTATCTTTAGACAGCATAAAATAATCGTAAAAGTCTCCAGCTACTATCTGTGAAGGAACTAACTCTGCATACAGTTCAAATTCACTCCTGTTGAAGAGTTTATTTATCTGTGGGAGAATGGAATTTTGTATTTTTTTAGCTACAAATATTTCACTTTCAACTCTTTCTCTTTCCATCACCTCATTTTGCAGTTCATTTGTATGATTAGTTAATTCTTTACCTAAAAAATTAAATGAAACTATTAAATCAGCTATCTCTTTTGCGCCGGATTCCTTAAGTGAAATATTATAATCACCATCGCGCATTCTATTAACTGTTGTCTTTAGTTTCTTAATTGGTACAAGCAGAATATTTCTAAAAAACAGTGTGATTACCAAAATAGCAACTAATATAAAAGTTCCTGAAATAAGTATAAAATTCAGGGTTAATTTTTGAACAGCAATATTTACTTGATTCTTTACATTATTAATATTTTCATTCATCCCATCTGTGCTAATCACAGCCGCAAAAATCCAATTAGTGACATGCATTCTGGTAAAAGAGATAATATAGGAATTATTATTATTTAGTGTCAACTTTGTATAACCTTCTTTTCTATTAAGAAGCTTATTAGATAATTTTTTAACAGATTCCAGAGAGGAATCATCAAGTTTCAATAATAGTGTTTGATGATAGTAGTTTAATTTATCATGATTGTTAGTTGTAGGAAGTCCAAACATTTTTTTGAATCTATTATGAAAACTTATGAGTCTTGAATCATCAGAATCAATTATAAATGAAAATATCTTTTGATTCGCTTTATTAGACTTTTTTTTAAACTCATTTTTCAAATTAATACTATTTGTCTCAGCTATATTAAATGAAGATATTGATTTTATGAGTGCTGACATATCAATGTCTATCCCAGCTCGTCCAACCGCCTTACCTTTGTCATTATAAAAAGGAAAATAAGTAGTCATAACAAATTTACCAGAAATATCTCTATATACTTTAGTCCAATTGTTTTTAGTAGATAATATGTATGAATAATATTTTTTGATAGCCTTTTTATCAGGAAATTTTATATCATATTTTTGAAAAGAGTCTTCATAATATTCGAATAAATAATCATTGTCAAAATTAATTATAAAAGCACCAAAGAACTCAGGATAATAATTTGCAAAATACTTCATCATAGATTTTGAATGATATAAGTAATTTATCTGCTTTGCTATATCCGAAGAAATTTTGTTCGAACCTCCCCAGTACCAAAATTTGGGGTTTTTTTTATTTGTTACCACACCATTTGGATTTGTATGTATATTTTTCTGTATATTATAATCATTCTTCGGATAGTTATAGAATTTATATAATTTCAAACTTGCAGTAGTATTATCAGCTAATAATTTTGCAAAAATAGTCGCCTCATTAAATAGTAATGAATATTTGCTTGACATAGATAGAGTATGTTCAAAATATAATTGCGCAGTTCCTTTATATACAGAATCAGCAGTAGTATTAGCAGCATTTTTTCCCAACCCTATAACAGAATTAACAGCAATGCCTGCTAAAGAACACATTGATATTATAAAAATAACAGCTAATCCTACTATAAAAAGTATACTTAAACTTATTTTAAACTTCATAAAATTATATAATGAAATAGATTAATACTTTGCATAAAAGAGAATAATTATTTATTTTCTTTTATTTACCTGATATGATTTCCATAATCAATTATATCGACAAACAGGTAAAAATGCATATCTATTTCTTTATATATAATGTAATAAAGGATTTATTAATTAGTTTTATTTATTTGTTCACAAAAAAAGACCCTGGCATCGTGCTACTCTCCCACACTCTTAAATGCAGTACCATCGCCGCAGAAACGCTTAACTTCCGTGTTCGGGATGAGAACGGGTGTTTCCATTTCGCTATAGAC